>Ga0224516_1000105_pt1 | contig 21287 bp, 21 predicted proteins | sample IRFST0metaG_FD_179884 | JGI IMG/M metagenome (GOLD analysis project Ga0224516, IMG submission 179884) | Peat soil microbial communities from Stordalen Mire, Sweden - IR.F.S.T0 | ecosystem: Environmental > Terrestrial > Soil > Wetlands > Peat | place: Sweden: Norrbotten County, Stordalen Mire... | reverse complement strand
ATAGCGGCGTATGGTTCCATGGGAGGTTCTCCAGCACATAGCCACGACGTTCCGTGCTGCGCGTGCTTTGACACTCATAGGGCGCGAGTCGTAGCACCAACCCACTATTCCAGTTAGATACGATAAAGTCCGCGAATATAAAACCTCAGCAAAAGAACTTGTCTAAAGAAACTATTGAGGTCGAAGTTAGTTACAAAAACAAATTAGAAGCAAAGGAGCTATTCAATATTAATTCTAGCAAGGGAGCTGTCGTAATTTTTGAACAGCCCCACCAAACCTCAGAGCGCTAAGTGCCCCCTTCACCGTCAATTTCAAATCGGAGCCTTTATCGTACCTTCGAACATTCTCTTCGGGCAACGAACGTTTTCGAGGCAATCATGCGCGCATACAAAATCGTCTCATTTTCTGCAGCGATCCTTCTCATCGCTGTCTTATTCGCAGGCGCTGTAACCGTTCCTGCAGCAGCACAGTACGATACGATGCAGTTCCACTACAACGTTCAGCATACCGGCGATTACAGCCCCGTGGCGGGGCCCGTGCCGTCGAACGGCCAGCTGTTGTGGAACTACACGACTAGCGGCAGCGTGGAGTCCCCGCCCGCCGTCGCCAACGGCGTCGTCTACATAGGGAGTACTGACAACAACACCTACGCTCTCAACGCCACCACGGGGGCGAAGCTCTGGAACTACACGACGGGAGGCGCCGTGTGGTCCTCCCCCGCCGTCGCCAACGGCGTCGTCTACATAGGGAGTACTGACAACAACACCTACGCTCTCAACGCCACCACGGGGGCGAAGCTCTGGAACTACACGACCGGAGACCTTATTTATTCTTCCCCTGCCGTCGCCAACGGCGTCGTCTACATAGGGAGTACTGACAACAACACCTACGCTCTCAACGCCACCACGGGGGCGAAGCTCTGGAACTACACGACGGGAGGCAAAGTGTTTTCCTCCCCTGCCGTCGCCAACGGCGTAGTCTACGTGGGGAGCGATGACAACAACACCTATGCCCTCAACGCCCTAACCGGCACGCAGCTCTGGAACTACACGACTGGAGGCAGCGTGGAGTCCCCGCCCGCCGTCGCCAACGGCGTCGTCTACGTAGGGAGTACTGACAACAACACCTACGCTCTCAACGCCACCACGGGGGCGAAGCTCTGGAACTACACGACCGGAAACGCCGTGCTCTCCTCCCCTGCCGTCGCCAACGGCGTAGTCTACGTAGGGAGTACTGACAACAACACCTACGCTCTCAACGCCACCACGGGGGCGAAACTGTGGAGCTACACGACCGGAGGTCTCGTGGCCTCATCTCCCGCCGTCGCCAACGGCGTAGTCTACGTGGGGAGCGATGACAACAACCTCTACGCTCTCAACGCCACCACGGGGGCGAAACTGTGGAGCTACACGACCGGAGGCTACGTGGACTCCTCTCCTGCAGTCGTCAAGGGGGTGGTCTACGTGGGGAGCGATGATGGCAACGTCTACGCCATCGGCAGCGCAGCTGCGGCCACAAGTCAGGGAACGCCCGGCTTCGAGGTCACGCTCGCTCTTGTCGGAATCGTGATCGTCGCATACATAGTGAGGAGGAGGAGCTAACCCCCTCCGCCCTCTTTTTCTTTACACGCAGGTGGCGCCTGAAACGCCGATGTACCGATAATGAGTGGGCGATCTCTGTTGGTTCAAAAATGATTTATTAATGCGCCGCTGGAGTTTAAGTTACCCTACGACGCCGGAAGCTCCGTGTACCGCGAGGCCTTCAGCCCAACCGTGAAGGTCACGGTCTACGTGTTCCTACGGCCCTATCCTTAATTTCTAGCTCATTATTTCTTTTTTGATTTTGAGCTATCTCCTGTCGCGAACTATTTTCTCCATGTCCTGTCCCGCCTTTTCCAGGCAGGCCTGAAAAGAGCATGTGGGATCGGATGCGAGGCCGATAGCCTTTGCGGTAAACGCGAACATTTAAGGGTTCACGCACGTTTCTACGGCTAACGGTTTTGTGCGCTAGGGCGGCACAGAGCTAAAGCTGAACCTTGGAGGTGACATGTGGGCAACGCATTTTGGCTTGGGATAGCTGGAGGAATCTCTGGTGTCCTCGCCGTTGTACTCGCCGTTCAGCTCGGAGGAATGAGCGACGCGTTTAACGCAACTGGGGGGTTACCGCCCTACACGAACGCAGCAGGGGCAGCACTCATCTTCTCACTAGTTGGAATCGCAGGCGGCGTACTCGAAAACCGGAAAATCGTCGGCGCAACTCTAATGATTATCGGAGCGCTCGGGGCTCTGATATCGACCGGCCTTTTAAGTGGTCTTAGCGTTGTAGAATTCGTAGCGGGAGCCGTCCTCATTCCGCTCGGGGTTGTGATATCGTTTTTCGGCATTCTTACCTTCGTGCTATTCCTGCTAGGGGGCATCCTCATTTTGACGCAAGCGCCGCATCCGCACTAGGCGCTGGAATGCCTTGTCCTGGCGTCGCTATTCCCGTTGCAGCGTTACTCATTGATGGCATTATCTTAGGAACTCATCGCGCACTTTTGAAGGTGATGGTTACTTCGCAAATACCGTTTTGGGCAGTGTCATCGTGCTGCTCTACGTTGCGTCCCTCTTAGGGCGTTGCAGACAATCGGTTGGAGGTGGTAGTCAAGATAAAAGCGGTCAGAGAGGCGGACAACACACCGATCACCTACGGAGCGCGTTTGTGCGCACGATTCTGCTATAGATCGACGAGATTCAGCACGTCAGCCCTACCTGCTGCGTAATCCCCATTTGGACTCATAAGAAACAGCTTCTCGGCGATCGCGTTGCGCACAGCGTCGTGCTGAAGGCATAAATGCCTTGTGCCCCATAACCTCAGCGATCAGTTTGGAAAATTAAGTGGTACCAAACCTATGAGGTAGCACTCGTTATTTCTCCGCCGGTACGCTAAACCACTCAGTCAATCGCGCTGCGGGGGGCGAAGTACGCTGTTCACGGCGTGGCCGAGGCGCTCTGCGCACTTGGTGCAGTTCGGATCGTTTGAGGTGTTCAAGCAGCCGAAGTGTAGGCCATACCAGCAGGCCCCGTTTTTTATGGTTGTTGCATTCGTAGCCATCACGTTCATCTCCAATCAGGACTACACGAAATGGTTTCATAAGGCCGCGTGAGACAGAGATTGTGTGGGAACTCGTGACAGCATCTTTGTGTGGGAACTCGTGACAGCATCTTTGTGTCACACCTAACGGCGGCTGCTTTCGCGGGAAGTGACCAGTAGTATCCTACGTCATTAACGGCAGCGTGTGACCTGCTAAGCTCGAAAATACCCAATTCCTTAATCGCCGCGAAGCAGTTTTTGTTGACCCCCCTGTTCTTCGAGCCATCAAACGATAGAAGATGTACCCCAGCTAACAACAACACTTATACTATCTCGCCGCCTTTTTGGGCGACGCATATGATAAAAAAGTTGTTAGCCATCATAGTGCTCGTGATGGTTGCCTCGTTATCAATAGCGGGTTGCACATCATCAACTAATAGCAACCAAACGGCAAGCAGTGCATCACAAGCAGTATCGAGTACAGCATCAATGAAAGCAAAGACAGCAAATACTACGACTTCAGCGTCAGCAACGCGTGTGCCGGCACACTTGAAGGTGCTGTTCTTCTATGAGACGAATTGTCCCTATTGCCAAGCGCTGGAGCCACACGTGACCCAGCTTCAAAAGAAGTATGCAGGGAAGGCCCCCGTGCAGTCGATCGTGAACTATGCGAGCCCGCTGGCCGATCAGTACAAGGTGCCGTCGGTCCCGACGCTGATCCTGCTAAACAACGGCCGTGAAGTCGGGCATTGGATCTCCGCCACGAATACCACGGGGATTACAGCTCAAATTAATAGCCTACTCCGCGCGAGTTAGGATGGACGCGGCTTGATCTACGGCGCTTAGCGTCTCACTATTAAGCGAGATGGTTACGGGTTGCATAGCTGCCTACGTTGTTGGAGCGACAATAAGGATTGCTATTTTGATCCCGTTAATTACTGCTTATGACGCTCATAAGAACGCATAAAGAGTGATTAACCAACCATTAATTAGGCATTAAGAAAAAGATGCGTCACGATGGCGATATTCGCATCAAAATGGCCCTTATTCGTCACTGCGAGCGTTTGAGAAACTGCGGTAGGTAAATGGCGCGCCGTAACTCGCCCAGCTATTACTAAAATGACTCAGCGTTCGGAGTTAAAAACGACAACGATCTCTAAGATTCAGAGGACCCTGGACGCGAAGGGAATCTTCAAAACCAGATAGGCTACCGCAAAACAGAGCGGAACCGTAATCGCCGCCGCCAGACCGAACTTGAGCAGGTGCTCGAGAGAGAGTCCCATCAGCGCAACGGCAACGAATACGATGATCGGGGCCGAGATGACATAGACGGTGTACGAGTGCCGACTCAGGAATCGGCTGAAGCTGCCCGACCAGTTGAATCTATCGCGGAAGAGCGTGATCAGCCCGAGGGACATTCCTACCGCAACGGTCGAATCCCACAGCGCGTAGATCGCTGACTGCCAGGACCCGTAGCCTGCGACATTTGTGATGCCTCCGGTGAGCGCAAGGGGAAAGAGCGTGATCGTCGCGACAAGCACCAGAGCGAAGCCCACCCGCCCCATTGATTTCGGAATGTTCCGTAGCCAATTGTGACGGACGGCAACGATGCCGATGATGAAGAAACTGAGATACTGGGGGAGGTAGGACAGGGTCGGAAATCCGGCTACGTACTCACCTATCGGTATGACGATGCGAATCAAATAACTGGTTAAGGCCAGGACAAGGATGAACGCGGCTATGATCCGATAGCGAGAGGGCTCGTTGCTGCTCTCCTGCCGTGGCGCACGGTTTCTTCTGATAGCCCACCAGATCGCGAAGCCGATGTCGAAGATGAGCAGCATTGCTAAAAACCAAGCGAGTCCAAAACCGATCAGCTGGGGGTAAGCTTGCCAGGACAGAGGCGTGGTGATGCCGCTTAGGGACGCTGGCATTGCGTACGAGCCGAGAGATGCAATCGGGTTGAGCACGAAGAAGTACACGAGCAGAGGGATGCCCAAGCGGATCAGTCGATCCTTGACGAAGCGCCTCACCCCCTTACGCTCGAGCGATCCGGGCGAGAAGTATCCCGAAATCAGGAACAAGAGACCCATAAAGTAGGCTTGGTTGACGACTATAAAAATGACCAGCACGACGAGCGGCAGCGGGTAGCTGGGAGGCGGCTCCACGTAATAGAAGGCCCCCACCCCGGTGTAAACGATTGCCAGGTGGTGCAGCACCACCAGCGTGATCAGCCAGATCCGCAGGTTGTCGGCGAAATAGAGGCGGTCGCGCAATTTTCTAGGCGGAGGGGGTGTTCCGTGTTCTCCCCCAGCGACTCCCTTTACGTCCTCAGTAGGTGCTTGTCCTGACGCCATCGCCGAATCCTCTTTTAGCGAGAGCCCCCAAAACTCACCTACTAGGTTCAAGGAGGTTTAAACGTATTGATCTGCGTTCACGACTGCTCATATACCCACCCGTATTCGCGGCTCTGAAGCAAACGCTCCTGTATTTTTTTGATAATTCGTCGTAAGTGCTGACGTGCGCTGTTGGATAGCCAGCCATCGTGCGCGCGGTCTTGCAGGTATTGATAGGCTTCCCAACTAGTCGAGCACTTCCACAAAAGTTTTTCGGCAGCCATATCGACATAGTCGTTTTTGTAGTCCGCGATTTCAAGGATGAGTTCATCGACCTCTACGCAATCGTTGTTCATCGGGCAAGATGGGAGGTCTATCAGGGTAATTATTAGCTAAAAGTAGAGCGAAAGTGTGCTAAAATTCAGAGGGCCCTCGTGCACGACGTTCGTAAGGCAGTCACACAACGACATTTGCGTCAGCTCTTAAACGGAAGCCTCTGCGCCCGTTGATTGCCGATTTGCGTTAATCTCCTGTGCGCTGTCGTATAGTCAAAGGAACACGCTAAGCTATCGACTTTTTTAACAGAACTATGTTAATCACGATCTTTATGCAGATAGAAGCTAAGTCGTTTAGTGCTATGGGTGAAGCAACTTCGACAACTACTCCACTAGGACATCGCATCAGAACTGATGAACACGGAGAGAGGGTAGTTGTGGTTCCTACTCGCGAATATAAAGAAATGCTCGAGCGGCTAGAAGACGCGGAAGACATAGCTATCATAGACGAGCGGTGGAATGGCCCAACTGTGCCGTGGGAAGATATGAAAAAGCGGCTAAAGGCGAATGGGTGCTTATAAACTCGTTATCCTGGCCGGACCTACTCAAAAATTGCTACGGCACTACTGCTTGGATTGCCCTTCTTCTCTTAGCGCAAAAACGCCTAACGGGGCCCTAATTATTGTAAGAGCTATCTCAAGCCGTCGGTTTTGAAAAAAATAAAAACACGCACATTGGTGTGTTTTATATAGACTAGCAGCCTCGATTCAATGGGGTTTTGATACGGTTACTGCAGAAGAAGAAGCAATTCTCAGAGATCTCTTAGATAAATTAGCATCGCTCACTGATGAACTTGACGAAAACGCCAAGAGAACTGGCGACAAGAGCGCGTATTTGGTTTCAACTCTCATCAAGGCGTATGGTGCCGTCGAGAACCAAAAACTTATGATTGAATTGCAAAAGTTTGAGGCGCTTGACGAGATTATGACAGCACTAAAAGATACGCAAAAAAGGGGGGTAATGAATATGGTAGAAAAGGATGTAAAAGCTATTAAATCGGCGATAGAGTCTATGAAGGCGTCTAATTGGGCGAATAAGAATGAGATAATCAAGCAACTAGAGGAGAACCTCGACGCGCAGTATGACGAAATAGCCGAGGAGAGTTATTCGACCGGCTATGAGGAGGCCCAGGGGTTGATTAAATCCTCTGACTGGGGCGAATCAGAAAAGGAGCGCGTGCTCAAGCTTTTGAGCGAGATTAATGAAGCTGAACAGGTCGAAGAGCGAGAAGGACAGAAGGCGAGAACAGCAGCGATTCAAAAGATGATAGCGAAAGACCCCTCTTTTTTTGCTATTGCCAAGCTTGCGCGTTCAACCGGGCGCGCCCTTAAGAGCGGAGTTATTTCAGAGGGGGACGCATACAAGTTATTATCGTATGCTCTGGAAACTGAGGGGTTGAAAAGTTAAAAACGCTGGAGCAGGCATGCAGGGAATATGATTATGAACACCCTTATCGTTTACAAGTCCTACCATCGCATGAACACCGAGAAGGTCGCAAAGGCCATGGCGGAGGCTATGAACGCTCAGCTCTCAAAGGTCGAGGACGTCCGGCCGGAAGCGCTGACAGGATACGACCCCATCGGCTTTGGCTCGGGCATCTACGGGTTAAAGCACCACAAGGCGCTGATCAAACTGATCGAAGCCATGCCTGCTATGGACAAAGACGTATTCGTTTTTTCGACCTGCGGCAACGTTCGAGAGGTCAACCACAAGCAGATCAAGGAGAAGCTTACTGAGAAAGGTTGTCACATCGCCGGCGAGTTCACCTGCTTTGGCGAGTTCGCAGGCGCGCTGCGATTAAACAGAGACTGAAAAGGGGCGCTCGCGTTTATTGGCGGCAAGAACAAAGGACATCCGGACGAAAAGGATCTGGAGAACGCCCGTGTGTTTGCGAAGGGTCTTTTGAGTGCGTAGAACACGCCTGCTAGAGGCGGTCCGTTCTCATTTGCAATGCTCGTCGTCGCGTGACCGAATCCTCGCAACTCCCAACTTGATTGCCCAGTGTGCCGCACAAGCTTAATTTTGAAATGACGAGCAATTTGTTTATCGTTTTCCAATGCTCGTTGTTGCTACGATTTTCAGCTTCATTTCGAACATCGCGTTGATCAGCATTGTCCTAGCATACCCGCCGGACAATAGAGATCCACGGTTGTTCCACCTATCACGATAACGCCGTTACAATCAAGAGATGGCACAACCTATCATGTCGAGAAGCGCAACAGATGACTGAGACATGGGACCCCGCCGACTATTACGAGCACTCCTACCCACAGTACGCGCTCGCGCTTGGATTACTAGAAAGGCTTCAGCTTACCGGTAACGAGCGCATCTTGGACGTCGGCTGTGGCGACGGAAAAGTGACAGCCGAGCTTGCCACACGCGTGCCACACGGTTCTGTGCTCGGCATTGATGCCTCTACCGACATGATCGGATTCGCCCGGATGATGTTCCCCCAATCGGCGCATCCGAACCTGTCATTTCGTTATGGAGATGCAGCGAAGCTCACGTTCCGCAACGAGTTTGACGTCGTCGTCGCGTTCGCGTCGCTCCACTGGGTTAAAGACCTGCCGATTGCGGTGCGCGGCATCAAGCAAAGCCTCACGCCTGGCGGGCGCTTTGCGGCTCAAATCGTGGCAAAACGACACGCCACAGCGCCGATCAGGTCGCCGCTGCACCTAGCGCGAAAAGAGGTTATGGACCGTCCGACGTGGAGAACGTATTTTGATGGATTCGAGCAGCACAGGGCGTATACTGCAGACGAATGCGAACAACTGCTTACGGATGCCGGCTTCGTGCTGCGGCGCTTCAAGTTCGTCAACGAAGAAGTAATGCATCGGGATGCCGACGCGCTCAAGGGATACGCACGATCGACGTGGCATCGATACACCGACCAGATTCCTGCGCAGAAGCGCGACGCCTTTCTTAACGAGGTCGTACAGCGCTGCATCGAACTGTCACCCGCAGATCGAAGCGGGCAGATACGCTTGCGCGCGTACATGCTCGAAGTCGAGGCAACGGCCGGGGCGGCGTAAAAGCCTTTGGAACTCGATACCAACATCGCAGCACACGACCTGTCGCGGCGCCGCGTCACAGGATCCGCAATTCCCAACTTGATTGCCCAGTGTGCCTCACTAGCTTAATTTTGAAATGACGAGCAATTTGTTTATCGTTTTCCAATTCCTGGTTGCTGCAGTTTTCAGCTTCGTTTCGAACATCGCGTTGTTCAGCTTTGTCCTGGCATACCCATTCGGGCAATAGAGATATACTTCTGTGTCAACAATTACGAACTTCTCACCTTGGTCGAGTTTTATGTCTAGGGTTGACGTGACCGTTTCGTCGGGCGTGTCTGATAAAAAGGTGACATGCAGCTTGTCGGGCCTTACGCCTGCGCTATCGATAAGCGGATTATTCTCGATGATAGTCTCGAGTTCACGCTGCGTCCTGATGAGTACGTTTGTCGAAAACCCAACGGTTTCGTGTAACTTTTCTTCCACGCACGCGGCAATTTTTGCATTTTCCGCACGCCTGCACTCGAAAATGACGTTGCCACTCTGAGCATACGTTGTCACATTTTCAAAACTCAGCGATTCAAAAACCCTTTTTACATCCGTCATAGTTGCGGTTTTTCGACCGCTGACGTTGATTCCGCGCAACAAAGCAATGCATCTCACCGCTTCACGCCCCCCTCTGGTTGTTTGGCTGCACGGCGAACAACGCCTGGCGGTCATTCGTGCACTGGTGCGGCAGAGCCCCGCTCGTGCTGCCTTCGTCAGTTCTTCGCGCTAGTACTAACGCTGGTCCGCGTGGTGCATGGCCCACGGAACCCACACGAGGACCTCTATTACCCCCGCAACGGCGAACGATATCAGAACGACACCTATGTTTTGCAGAATGCTGAAGCTGCTTGCATAATAGAATAGCCATAGCGCTAGGAAAACGAGCCACACGAACGGCACGGCGATAGACTCGTATATCCTCCTCGGCTCTGGTTGTTGGTTGCTCATTTCTGAATCCCCTGGTTTTAACGCTGAATAGTTGCACGACATTGCTCTTCATTACTGTTTCTTTTTGATGGTCGACTTGTTTGCACGGGGGCACACGTTTCAGTTAGCAACCGCGGTTTTCAGAGGACCACCCATGGCAAGACTTATTGAGACGCCTCACCTGTATGGCTGCAATGAAGGCACTATTGTTGCGCGTCGGTATCGATAAGGGGTGCGGAGGGACGCTTAGTCCCATATTTGACGATGGATCGTTCGAGTTCGTCCCAATTCCCGAGAGCTTTCCCGCGCCGGACGCCGCGACGTATAACGACAGAATTGGGAGAAAAGGGAAGCGCCTTTCAGCCTACGTTCCGTCGAGCATCAAGAACGCGCCAATGCACGAAGACCCCGAGTTTCTCACCTGCACCTACGGCGATCCGACACTGAAGCGCTATTACCTGCTGAAGCTCGTTAAAGGAGATCTGCTCGTGTTCTACGCCGGCTTGCAGCCATTTGCAACTGCCAAATACAACGAAGCTCTTTATATTATCGGATATTTCGACGTGGACAACGTCATAGAGTTTAACAAGTTATCAGAAGCTGAGCTCACAGAAAGCCTTCAGCGGTACAGTCACAACGCACACGTGAAGCGCCGAAATTCCTTCCGCGATCTCGTCGTGGTAGCAGGCGCCGGGGACAGCAAACTTTTAGACAAAGCGATACTGATCAGCCAAAAGAAACCAGATAGGAGAGGACGACCAATGAACGCGCTTTCTCCTGAAATGGAAGCATTGCTTGGAATCTCGGGGTTCATTCAACGCAGCATTCCGCCGCGATTTGTCGCCGAACAGCAAAACGTCCGCAATTTGGTGGCTCTGCTTGCGTCAGCGAGGCTGTAAAGAACAACGAGGCCGCCATTCTTCTGTTAATTTCTGCAGCTCTTCTGACCACCATCAGGATTGAGCGATATATCGATAGCAGTTAAGTCGGGTTCGTCGTTCATCTGAAAATCTCGTTCCAGTCGTTTTTCATACTTACGATGGTGTAATCTTTTTCCTTAGCAATGGCGAATAGTTTCTCTGCCCCATTTTCATACGCATATTCGCGTTCCTCATCGTCGTGGTGTATGAATAATCTGAATTTGGCAGGTTCCAGCATTTCTATATCTACGTCACCATTCCCCGCTGCAAAAACAGGCAAGCGTCCAGTTTGGGCGAATATGTGCTCGACTTTTCCGGGACCTAGCGCAATTCCTCCAAGAGCTTTGTCAACCCTCGTTAACGTGCCCTTATTGTATTCATACTGGGAAGCTGTGCCTATTACGTTTTCCTTGAAAATGCCCCATGTTTCCTCAGAGATCACACGCATAAAATCACGACCGCCGCCAGAGCACACAAACACCCGGTATTCGTAATTCTTCAGCAAGTCGAAAAGCTCTAATATAGGCTTGTACACCAGTTTGGTGAAATTAGCTGCGAATTTCTCCTGTTTTACAGTAGCAAAAAACTCTTTCACTTCAGCTTCAAACTCATCTGGAGTTTTTCCAGACCACTCCCGTGCAAAAGCACCTTCAAGAGCCATAATAGCCTTATGGTCTTGTTCAATTGCCTTTTGAAAAAACGTTTCGTCTCTTTCGAGAATAGCTTTGTAAGGCTGCGCACTCACTAAAGAAGGAGTATTCTGGGCTGTTGTGGCAAAGACTCTGAACAGGAAATCAAGAAAGGCCGGCATCGGCCGCTCTACCCACAATGTTCCATCGTTGTCGAACGTTGCGATGCGGTCTGCAGGTTTAACATAGTTCGGACCTTGTTCTATGGACGCTTTTAGAAAATCAAGGATGGAGTGTTTTACTGGCCCATCATTCCAGCTTTTAAGCATATCTTCATTCAAAATTAACGCCATTCCCCCGTCTTTTCAATTTTTTGAGCATTTTTTTCTCAATTACTTCATAGATTTTATTTCTTGAAAATCAGATTCTGCTTATATGCTTATTTTGAATTTACATTTAAGATTTCTTTTATTTTGTCCTCAGTGCCGTTCTATGATTTTTTTTTACATAGTACAGTCCTATGCCTGTCCAAAGGTATTCTTCTCGAGCGTGTAACCTTTTGAATACTTCGAAGATTGTTCATGATGCTTGGGGTTACCCCTACACCATCATCAGTCACGGCAAATGTCCATTCTTGGTCGCTTTTGTATGCGTGTGCAAAATAATAACTGTAGTATAACCCTAAAAAAGAGCCAACGAGAAAAAGTGTTTACGCAAGCTGCAAAAAAGTATCTTCAGGTCTCGCCCCGGAGATAGAAGAGAAGTACGCATGACACAAGCTGAGAATAGTGAGCACGAACGGGCGATCAAACGAGAACTTGAAGAATTGTCCGAAGCGGACAGAAAGCGCTTTGAGCAGATCAGAACAGCACAGAGAGAGAAACACGGAAAAGAGACGCCCGAGCGACTGCACAGCGCATTACACACGATTCGACGCAACGTATACGAACGACAGGGATTGGAAGGCATCAAAGAGGGGAACTTCGCACGTTTCCGGGACGCTCGTCTAGGTCTGGCGCTGCTGCTAGAAGAAGAAGCCGAGAAAGACGCAGAAAAACTGAGAAAGGCGCTGGCTACGCATCTTGAAGTTTGCTATATAGACATAAACGGTCCGCAAGAGGGCACAACACGCGAACGAGAACGTGACAACACGCCTCCTTTTGAGCCACACAAAAGCCTCCTGACAAGTGGCATTGTGAACATCGCAAACGTCTACATAGAGCGACTAGGGTTGACGAGAGCCGAGACGAAAGCCCTGTTTCATAAACACAATAGCAGACATCTCAGTCATTTACACATGCCTCTGTCGATAGATGAGGGCTGGAATCAATTGGAACCCAACCTGGTTTTCAAACGCGAATGATTGTCAAAAATCGTCCAGAGAGGTAACACTTCCACTCGCCTTTGTCGACGTTGCCCTGCTCCCTTCTCAACACAGGTGAACTTCTGTGCGCACCGTGGTGGCACTCTAGCGGGCTCACCGACGATTTTCAATGGTAGCGGAATGGAGTACGTACTGTCCCGGCCTATCCAGTGCCTAAACAGCAAAAAGATGTGCGCTTTTTTGGAAAAGCAATCTTGACGATGGCATACATTGAGAGCGTCGTAGCTGCCTGTTTCGTCTGCTTACCACGCCATCTATCGTTTCGTAGAGAGGAGCGACATCGGTTAGCTCGAAGGCGATCAAGGCCGGCTGTTCGACTGGCCAGTGCTTCTAGCGCCTATAGGACACAAAACCGATTCAGAACTAGAGACAGCAGAGCCGGCGCTTATGTCTTGTTTACTCTTTTTGCGTTCCTCTGAACTGCTTCAAGCAGTATTCGTATCTCTCAGGGTTTTTTATTGAAGGGTGGTAACGGGACTTTGAACACGGCGTAATAACACGTTTGAGGGGGACGCCTGTTCCTGGATCCATTACAGGTTCATCACCTGTTATTCTTCCTCCTGTCGGGCAACCAGGGCAGATTTTGGGTTCGCTCATTAGTTTCTCACCTCCCGTGTATTATTGATTATGTGTTCGTTGAATGGTTTTTTTGGTTCTTCATGAGCCACATGAACCTCCTGACCGGCGTATATCTTCTTTGAGAGCTCTCTCTGCTAATCCTTTAGATTATTTGCCCTCATTGTCGCGCGGAGTATTTTGCAAAGTAAGCCAAGTTGCTCCAGGCGCGTATTTAGGCTTCAACGTCGAAGCGCCAGTGAGCAGCTCACCTGCTGCCCAGATGAGATCTTTATATCGAGATATAAAGCGTAAGCCAAGGCGAATTCAATGCTTAGCAGCAGCTACGTTATGGCTTCATATTCTGGAAGTTCGTCTAGCTGTTCACTGCGAATCTTGTCAAGGTAGCGCTCGTCCTCGCTGGCATCGGCAATAATGAAAAGTTTCCGTGTATCAACGTCGTTTTCAAGCAGTATGACCTCGTTGCGATCAGACGGTACGATATAAGAACGGTCGAACTGGTACACCCGGTCAACACTCGTGAGCGGAGGAGTCCGGCCTTCGGATCCTATAAACGATAAATCATGAGGTTCAAATTGAATGAACTTGTGAGCAAGATATACGCGGGCCGGTGTTTTTATTGGCCACGCTGCATTGATCTCTTCTGATTGTCTTCTTGTGCGCACAAGCACCTTTGGGTTATCCTCTCCTTTGTGCGCTTTTACGTGTTTCCACTTTCTCGAGAACTGCACTTTTTCCCGCGCGACAATCCAGGTTGCAATCAACGAGTTGAGAAGATCGATTTTTTGCGTGCTATTTTTGCCGGGAACAAGATCAAGCACAGGAAATTCATCGGCTGCGAAACGCACTATGACATCTTCATACGGGATCTGTCGGAATTTCAGCAGCGGTCCTAAGACGCTTGGGAGCGTATAATAAGCAAGTGGGGACATATACAGGTGATCTGCCACTGCATTGATGTGCTTGATCACTTCTGGAGAAAGCCGTTTCGTGTGACTGTGATGACGGACAGCCCACACGGCAGCGGCTTCTTCCAGCGCCTCTTCGGGCCATTCAGATGCTTTTCCCCGACCTTTCTGCACAGGCTGTGGTGGTTTGTCGCGAATGGTCCCTTCAGTGTAAGCCCACCGCTTGATTGTCCCCACTGGGACTTGAATTCCTCCTAGCAGCTTTTTTAGGCTCTCAACAAGCTCTTCTACGCGCATGGTGAACCTCGATAGAGACTGAACATGTGATTAGTTCTTAGTTCTTATTTTAGTGTTCTCGAAACTTTACTTTTATGTTTCATTAAGAATATATAACATGCTCGTATAATAATCTATTGCTAAAAGAATCGGGGACTCGCGGAAATGCAATTCATCGCGTTGTCTCCGACCGGGAATGGTGAAAAGAAATGACTAGAACAAGACTTGAAGGAGGAACGAAGAGGGCAATGACTAATGACTGACCCGTGGGATCGACTGCCAAACGAACGCTCAAAGGCGTACCGGTTTTTTTGCCTTTACAGAGACTTAGGGCCCACCCGCACACTTGAGAAACTTTCACACGTCAAGGACAGCGATTTGAACAGAGTGGCAACACGCGCCAATCTCAAGGTTTACAGCCGCAAGTATCAGTGGGTCGCGCGCGCTCGCTCGTACGACGACTATCGAGCGGAAAAAGAACGCATCGACAATGAACGGCATATCCTCGAAATGAACCGACGACAAGCGGAAGACGGCCGTTTTTTCCAGCGCATCGCTGTAGAGAGCCTTAAGGAGCTTGAACCGGAAGAATTGCGCCCCACCGATGTGGACCGCATCTTTAACACAGGAGTAAAGACGGAACGACTCGCGAGAGGCGCACAGACTGAAGCAGTGAACGTGGAGGTGAGTACAAATGTCAAAGTCGCACGGCAGATCATCGCCGACCCTGAAGCGCGGAAGCTCTGGGCAGAAACGCTCAGACGTATTGCAGATCGCCCGGACGAGTCCCGCGGGTCTAGCAATGACGAGTGATGACACGTGGACGCTTGCTAGACACCTTAGCGTCATCGATGAGAAGCTGATGGCAGTTGCCGCAGGAGACATAAAACGGCTCATGCTATGCGTGCCACCGCGTCACGGCAAGAGCGAGCTCGTCTCACGCTATTTCCCGGCGTGGTACGTGGGCATCTTCCCCAATCGACGCGTCATCCTCACCTCCTACGAAGCTGACTTCGCTGCTTCATGGGGGCGCAAGGCGCGGGACGTGCTTATTGGGCGTGGCTCGGTCTTCGGGGTGCGCGTCAATCAGGATAGCGCCGCTGCCAACCGCTGGAATATTTACGGGCGCGCGGGGGGCATGGACACCGCTGGCGTTGGCGGTCCGATCACCGGAAAGGGAGCGAACGTTTTGATTATCGACGATCCCGTTAAGAACGCTGAAGAGGCGACCTCAGCCGTCATGCGCGATAAGATCTGGGACCGGTACCGCACGACCGCCTACACTCGCCTCGAACCGGAAGGGGCGGTGATCCTCATCATGACGCGGTGGCACCCGGACGACCTTGCAGGAAAGCTCCTCAAGCAGATGGAAAGCGGCGGAGAGCGATGGGATGTCGTGTCCCTGTCGGCCATCGCCGAAAAGGAAGACCTTCTGGGCAGGACGCCTGGAGAAGCCCTGTGGCCAGAGCGTTTCGATGAAGAAAAGCTGGCCGAGATGAAAGAAGTGGTCAGCCCTTATTGGTGGTCAGCCCAGTACCAGCAGCGGCCAATCCCCCGCGAGGGCACGCTCTTTCAGCGGGATTGGTTTGATGAGCCGATAACCGACTACCCCCCAGACGCAACCCTCGTGCGCTACTGGGATCCAGCCGCAACGAAAGATGGGGACTATACGGCCGGTGCGCTCGTGGGCGAGAAGGATGGTATTTACTACCTCGTGGATATGCAGCGAGTGCGAACCAGGCCAGCCGGCGTAGAACAACTCATTCGACAGACCGCGGAGCGCGACCGAGAGCGGGGTGACGTCGCCATCTTCATGGAGCAGGAGCCGGGGTCCTCAGGCGTGAGTATGATCGACAACTACGCGCGGAAAGTGCTGAAGGGTTTTCCGTTCACGGGCGACAAGGCCTCAGGATCAAAGATCACGAGGGCACATCCGGCAAGCAGCGCAGCAGAGCTCGGGAACATTAAGTTAGTTCAGGGCAAGTGGATCCCGGCGTTTCTCGACGAGGCTGAGGTATTTCCACACGGTGAGTACGACGATCAAATCGACGCGTTCTCAGGGGCGATTGCGATGCTGGCCGCTGAGGACCAAGAGAGCAGAGTTCCGCTCATGGCCCCCATAGGGGTAGGTCAGAACACACGGTGGAAAGGGGGCGGCTTTACATCGGGCCCCCGCTGGACTTCAAGCGTAATGGGAAGGGGCAGGATCACGCGTCGATAGGACTGATTCGAGCCAACGGTCGTGGTTCAAGCGAAACCTTACAAACCATCGACCGTTCTTTTTGATTCACGAAGGGCAGCGGCCCGCCTTCTTACACGATACGTGCGGGAGTCTCATTATTTTTGTTTGCGGATGCAAATCGGAAAGTCAAAAAAACGCGATTCCGCCTAGAAATGCGCCGCCGGAGTTTACGACTGAATCAGTTGCGAGCGGCTGATATGGAGGCCAAGAGCATACTATGCTCAGCCACACCCACCACAGGCCTCAGAACACCATCACGCCGATGCCGCCTGCCCCGCTCACTAGTGGAACGAGGTTCCCGCGTGTCCCCGAAACGTCTGATAGCAGTCACACTGGGTGCCGACGACGAAGTAATTCGCTTGGCATTCTTTGACGTCGGGAAAGGGGATAGTCAACCTCGTATGGCGGACTCTGCCATAAGGAGGGCGTACCGTGCCCGTGGAGAGTTGTGATCGGCTCACTTCTCTCTTGTTTCTTTTTCTTCACAGAGGTCCTGGGAGCTGCCTGAGCGACACGTTTCATTGCAGCTGATTATACACTTTCAGCGCGCGTCCAGGACACCTTCAATAGCCGCTGGGCGTTAATAACAATACTAAATGGCAGCAAAATTCGCGGCATGACATCTTCTGTGCAGAATTTGAAAGAGATGCAAATCAAACGAATAGCAAGGAATAACTAGCCTGTGTACTGTTTTCAATGTGCCTAATTACAACGCCTACTGGAGTGCTGCAGGTCTTCAAATGAAGAAGGAACCTTTACAAGTTGCCAGCGAGCTTATCGAAAGCTTAGACTCCCGCCTGGACGACGAAAAGATAGGCAACCCCTTTTTCCCTGAACGAGGGGTACAGCCTTTCCCACTCACGCCTGACGGATTCAAGGTCATCCAGCGCGTCGATTCTGACAAGAAAACGGCGTTCGTTGATGGCGGCAATCAAGAGATACTAGGGGCGCCCAACTTTTCTGTCCAACTCAACCGAGTCTATTTTGGCGTTTGGAACGGAAACACAAGGATACCCGAAAGGTCCATCCCCAAGCGGATCGAGTTCTTTGCAGCGACGTTCTCCGGCTTCGAAAGAGGAGAGATCCAGTACAACACCACACTTGTCCCACTCTCCGATGATGCAACCATTCTCCCACGCGAACGTGACCTTTCGTTTAGCTCGATGGATCGGTCGATCGCCGTCGGAAATCAGCGTGCGGACATCTATCGAGTCGGCTCTATCTCGCGACGATTCGCAGAGCTCGTACTGGCAAAGAGCGTGGTTGAAAACGAGCTCGTTGCTGGCGACGTTATAGTGCTCGATGGCACCCTTCAGACAGCGTTTCCAAATGAGTATGAGTATTTGAACGAGCTCAGCCAGGCGGCACAGAAGAAAGGGGTCGTTCTCGCAGGGCTTTCCAAGACGAGCGCTCTTTTCACTGACACGGGCTATTCGCTGCTCGGCGCGCTTGATAAGCTCTCGTCTGAAAAAGGCATTATCTCAGAATGGTACTACCCGATAGCGGACGGGACGAACAAGGATCACTATGTGTTCATACTCGGCGTTAAGCTCAACGCGATTTCAGAGCGTATATTCCGACTCGAGATCCAAAGAGATCAGTTTCAATCGCTTGATGAGCGTGAGCTCAGCGAGACTCTCACGCAGCTCGTGCGAAATTCAACGGATTACACGTTCCCGGGATACCCGTACGGACTCATCGACGCCGACCGCTTTGCGCGAGTAACGAGTTCCGAGCGCGAGCATTATTACACCATACTGCGCTCGCAGATGGCCACGATGGGGAAGTGGGAGAAGTTTTACCGGCACGTCAAGGCTACTGATGCTCATAGCCTCTTAAACACATTGGGGTAACACGCATGGAAGAATTGGAGATTGTCGGCCAAGTCATCGCCGGCAAGGTGGCACATATCCTTATCAGAGAGAAGACGGACGCGAAAATAGAGCTGGGGAATCTCTTGGTTACAGAAAGCGGCGAAGGCGGTTCGCTTATCCTTCAGGTTCATAACCTGTTCTATGGCAGCCAAGTTTCTCAGAACCTGCTCGAACTCACTGCGGGACTAGAACTAGAAGGTCGCGGAGGCAGTCTGGAGTTCTTCGATCCAAGTCTGCGCAACTATGTTTTGGCTGAAGCTCGAGCCGTCGCCTTGGTTTCGGGAACGCAGGTCACGATTCCAAAGGCGCTGCCTGACTTTTTCTCCTCGGTGCGGCACGTGATTAACGAGGACCTTCAGTTCATGGAGGTACCTGAGAACACGGCATTCCTCGGCAAGGTGCGAAGCGGATCGAACGTCCTCGACGTGCCCGTGAGACTCAACGCACAGGACTTGTTCACCCATCACGTGCTCATTCCTGCGACAACTGGCAGAGGAAAAAGCAATCTTGTGAAGGTCCTGCTGTGGAGCGTGGTGAACGACGACGACCTCGGAGTGTTGGTCCTCGACCCGCACGACGAGTATTATGGCGGCAGGGGCAAAGAACTCGGCCTGAGCAATCACCCTGACGCAAAAGACAAGATTAAGTACTACTCGCTTGCGGCCCCTGCAGGAACAAATACGCTTGTCATTAACCTAAAATCGATAATGCCGTGGCATATTGAGGAGCTTGTCAACCTCACTGACGCGCAGTCTGAAGCACTGTACGGTTATTACTTCGCCCACAAGAAAGACAAACAGTGGATCGAAGCCATCTTTAAAGACGAGCGACCTGAAAACGTCGCCCCAATGACCGCGGCCGTCCTTCAAAGGAAGTTTAAGACAGCATTGGGTTTAGACGTCAACGAGCAAGGGGACCTTATCTGTTACAACCGAGCCTTTAGCGCCACGTCAGGAGAGTCAACGCTCAGCGAAATGATCGCAGCGCTGGAAAGCGGAATGATCGTTGTCGTGGATACGTCCAGGCTCAGCGACAAGGCAGAGCTCCTTATCGGGAGCCTGGTCATAAACGAGATCTTGACGAAGTACCAAAGGTACAAACAAGAGACCGGAAGCACCGGCGTTTCCAAACTCGAGGGTAAGCCCGTGGTAAGCATCGTGATCGAGGAGGCCCCGCGCGTGCTCGGCGCCGACGTGCTAAGTCAAGGCGGCGATACAACGTACAGCACCGTCGCGCGCGAAGGAAGGAAATTTAAGATCGGCCTCGTGGCGATTACCCAGTTAACGAGCGTTATCCCCACTACGGTCCTAGCAAACCTGAATACTAATATCATCTTCGGAAACGAGATGGCCAGCGAACGAAACGCGATCATCAGTAGCGCCGCACAAGACCTCAAAGAGGACTACGCGACGATTGGTAGTTTGGACAAAGGGGAGGCTATCGTAAGCAGCATATTCACCAAATTTGCAATTCCTATCCAGGTACCACTCTTTGACGACTACGTGGCAGAATACCCCAGTAGAGATACCTCTGAAGACAAGCACGACATTCACCTAAAACCCAACCGAAGAGTTGTCTGAGGCTTTCAACGATGCATCAATTTGCCCATATGGCAGACGTCCATCTCGGTGCAAACCGACACGGGAAGATGGCGGAGTTGGAGATCGGCGCCTTTGTGCGAGCCATGGACATGTGCATTACGCGCACGGTCGATTTCATTGTCATCTCAGGGGACCTGTTCCACGTCGGGGTGCCCTCGGATCTCAACACAGTAAGGCAAGCCGTTGCAAAGATGCGAGAAGTTACCGAACACGGCATACCGATTTACGCTATTTACGGAAGCCATGATTATACGCCGACGAGCACGTCCATTATAGACGTGATCGCAAGCGCTGGCCTCCTAACGAAGATTGTAAAGCCGCAAGTCATCGACGGCACGCTCAAACTCGAGTGCGTCGATGTTGCGCAGCGCCCAGACCAGTTGGTTCGTCCTGCTAATAATGCCGGAGGCAAAGCTGATGCCCGAGTCTAAGACATTATCATGCAGCACCTCGAGACAAAACGAGTGGAATGTACCAGCCGTGATGTCAGAGGGGTCAATGTACTGCTCGAGTCGCTCGAGCATTTCGGCGGCCGCCTTATCAGAGAACGTAAGGGCGAGAATGCTTTGGGGGTTGACACCCACATTGATGAGATGCAAGATCTTCTCAGTGACCACCCGAGTTTTGCCTGAACCCGGTCCGGCAACAATCAGCTGGATGCCGTCTTCTTCTATCGCTTTCTGTTGAGATGGGTTAAGGGGCATACGAAACACATAAAAAGGGAAGACGTAGGCTTAAAAGTGTTGTCCTCCCCATTTCTTGCCGTGTATTGGCTTAGATTTCATCTTGTCAAATCTCCTCAAATATTTGGGTCAAATATATTGGGTAGCGCCTTAATTTGTTATATGAAAGCTTTCAACAAGAATTATTGAAACCAACGATCATGATTGGAAAGGATCTGCTCATTGAGCTTTTTCAAGCGGCTGAAATGCGCCGCTGGAATGACAAGCTGTGTCCAGTCCCGCTGACCGAACTCGACAAGCAGGGACATAAGATGACCATCGCCTACGTGCTTGGCAAGTTCGCCGAACACAGCAGCGACTTCAGCTGGATCGAGGTCATCGAGGACGGTCTGTTTGAGTACTTCGAGCGCCTCACCCTTACCGATTTAAAACCCCAGATCTTCGAGAGGATCAAGGCAAACGACGAGA
>Ga0224516_1000103_pt1 | contig 21339 bp, 21 predicted proteins | sample IRFST0metaG_FD_179884 | JGI IMG/M metagenome (GOLD analysis project Ga0224516, IMG submission 179884) | Peat soil microbial communities from Stordalen Mire, Sweden - IR.F.S.T0 | ecosystem: Environmental > Terrestrial > Soil > Wetlands > Peat | place: Sweden: Norrbotten County, Stordalen Mire... | reverse complement strand
GTCACAACATCATTCCAACGATACTTAGTTTTTACTTTATATATACTAATATATGAACTTACATCTTGATACTTATCTAATTGTATGTTTTCCCATCTAGTGCTCGAACAATGCTTTATTGCACTATCTACATCTTTTGCATAACTTATTTCATAAATCGAACTTGCATTCTTATTGCCACAATTTTCAAACCATTTTATGTTTTGTAGTTTCTCCATCATCTCTTTAACTGATTCTTTAACTAATTCCTCCATTAATTTCCTCCCCTTGGTATACTATTTATTTTTCCTGGAACCCTAGGAACTTCATCTGCTTCCTGCAATCCATATGCTCTTTGTTGGTTTGCTGCAATTTCAGTGATTAATTCAGCATCATTTTCTGAATATCCAGCATTAACCATAGAATCTTTTAATGCTTCATTATATTCTTCAATTGTTGGAGTAGTTCTATAAGATTCTCCACCTTTTCTATACTTATCCCAAAATTCTTCCCTTATCTATTGCTTCTTTCAACTGCTTAATGCATTCTTCAATTTGAATTTTATCGGATTCCATGAGTAAATTATTATCTAACTTTAATTCAAATTTAATATTAGTTTCATTAAATATTGGAAATCCAAAAATATCATATTTTATATTCATATTATATTCTCCTTGCTATATCTCTGTTATTTGTCTTCATATAACATATCCAAAAATTCATCAAATGAATTTGCTACAAATTGTAAAGTTTGACGCTGTAATACTTATATAGCATCTTTTTCAAATTCATATTCATCTATATTTATCCCTGTGTCTTCCCAATCACCATTTAGTATCTCTAAAGAAACACATTCATCTAGATTTAGGAATACTACTTTAGGATTTTCTAAGTTTTCACCATAATCAAAACATATGTAATTTCCACTTGGATCATCTGCAAAAGGGACTACACCTAGTGGAAATACTCCACTTTCTTCATCAGTCTCATTAATATAACATTTTAATAATGTAATATTATTACTCTCATCATAATCAAAAAACTTACCAAAAACTCTTTGATCATTTTCAATATCAAATAATTTTTGAACAGGTCTTGCGCCATGATATTTTATTACACATTCTTTATATGCCTCCGGAAAACTAAATCCTATTCTTTTTTCAACATCCTCAACCACTGCTCTATCTAGTGGCTGTTCATGATAAATATTCCAATCTATTCTTTTTCTCATAAAGTTTAATCAACTCCGTTATATCAATTTTTCTACTTGGATGCCATCCAGATTTCCTTAATATTTCAATTTCTTATAAATTAGGTACATTATGCTGACCAGCTTTATTTTATGCCCAAACTAAATTATCTGTATCTAAAACTAGATCTATATTATTCCTTCTTATGTTTGAGCAAAGCGAGTTAAAATTAAGGTAATAGGCAAGCTTTATTGGAGATAATTTAGTTTGGCTTTTACCATATCAACATGCTTTTTAATAATATTGGGAATAAAATTACAAGCTTGTCTGTTACTTTCTTTTCGATACCATGCTCAGTTCCAGGTATCTTTTAGTTGTATCTTATGTCTTTGGGTCGCTACTTCCATTGTCTCTTACACATCTTATCTATTTAGAGTGCTTTGCTATTATTTCCTTAGTTTTTTCATCTAAAATAGCGCCTTCAAATTCACAATTTTCAAATTTAGTTCTATTTAGAATAATAAAACTTAAATTTGCTCCACTGAAATCTATATTCTTAAACTTCCCATTTGAAAGATCAGCTCCAGTTAAATCTGCATTTATAAAACTCGAATCCATAATATTGGCATTTACCAAGTATGCTTCTTTAAAAGATGACCCTATTAAACTCACATCAATAAACTCTACTTCTGATAAGTTTGCTTTATCAAAACAAGCACCATCTCCAAAACTAATAACAATTCGGGCACCTTTTAAATTTGCCTCTTTAAGGTCAGCATTATAAAATCTTGAATCAATTATTTCAATATCTTCTAGACTACAATTTTGAAAATTAGTTTCCATAAAATAACAATCTTTAAATGATGCTCTTTCAAATATACTTGCTTTGAAATCGGTTTTTTTAGCATTTAGCCTATCAATAACTAACCTTGAAAAATCTCTAAATACTAATGTTTCTCCTGATAAGTCTACATTATCCGCTACTGTTCCATTACATATTGAATCTTCTATATATTTTATTGCATCTTCTATCATGATCCTTTTCCCTTCTTACAAATTTTTAACAAAAACTTTCCACTTTTCTGACGTTATCACTTTCGCCATAACATCTTCTCCTCTATAAATATATTCAGAGAATATATTGGCTTCTTTTAGATATTCCATGACCTTTACCCATGATTCAAATATTAATTCCATTTCTGTATTCCAAGGTTCTTTTACCAAATCCATCTTAATTCCACCCCACTCTAATTCTTCAACATATGCAGGTGTTTTAAGTAAGAATTCTCTTCCAAAAAGGTTAATTATCTCTTCATTAAAATATGTTCTAAGTCCTACACCTAATGGTCCCTCTGGTAAAAATTTTGCAGGTGTAGATGATCTACTTTCAAGCATTTTTCTAAATAATGCTTCACTATTATAATCATTTAACTCCATTTCATCTGACCATATAGTAGTTACACCAAATCTTGGCTTAAATATTTGTGCAAGCTTATCTGATAGTTCAAAGAAATCTACCCAATACTTATTATTCATACTTTTATCAAAATCAAATTTTAAAAAAGCTTTATTACTTTTAGACATACTAATCCATCCAGTATATTTAATTGTTTTTTTATTTCTGTAAATAAATATATCATCAAAACTTCTATTTGAGGTTAATATATTTTTAACTATTTCTTCTCTGTTATAATCAATTCTTACCCGTTCACTATTTCCCCATTTATCTGGTGTTAATTTTTCATTTTTATCAAATAAATCAAGTATCATTTCCAATGTTTCTTTTTCTTTTAAAGATACAGTGGGAGACATAGTAATTTTAAATAAATTTGGTTTCACTTAATTTTCCTCCTTGAAAATTTATTTTAATTAATTCTAATCCATCTTCCTAATTCATTATTCCATACATGAGTTATTTCTCCAGAAGATGCATCTGTATAGTATATATCACTTAACTCAGCTAAAGGATTGCTCGGTCTTGGTTGAGGTGGAATTCCATTTAAATTAGGAGCGTCACTTGACATAGTAACTATATGTTGCCCACCATCTACTTCTAACATATCTCTTTCAGCTCTCATTTGAGCATCATTAAATAATTCTTGATCTTTTCCTCCAATAAAATGTTTATGATCATGAACTATTTCTATTTTACCCTCACTATCAACAGCAATACTATCTGGCCTAACAGTCTTGCCATCAACTGTATTAGTATACATATTTCCAGTACCATTATTATTGATTAATTCATTTTCATCTTTACCTAAATATTTTCTTAATGAATCTCTTCCTATCGGTTCCTTTTCATATCCACTTGTTCTATTATTTTCTAATCTTTCATTTAGTATATCCCATTCTTCACGTGTCTTAAAAGATTTTCCTTTATCAATCTTATTTTCATAGTAACGTTCATATCTTACATCATTAGCAGCCTTTATATCATTATTTGCTACTGCTTCATCTATCCTTTGTCTATAAGTTTTCTCTGCATTCTTAACCTTCTTAAATTCCTCAAATAACTTTCTTGCATCATCTTCAACATTTGCAAAAGTGCTTCCAACTTTTACTGACTTCGGTCCATTTTTTATATTATCTAATGCTATCTTAGCTATTCTCATATTCTCTGACATTTCAGATGATATCTTTGACACTGCATTTTTAACAAATGGAGAAGCTTCTGTTATTCCTGCTACTCCAACGTGTAAAAATCCTGAGAATAGTGCCCCATCTTTATATGAATTTAATACCTCTTGTGCATTAGGTATTTTTCCGTCTAATCCATCTCTTAAGTAGTCATATGTAACATTAAATGTTCCTCCCATTACCATTGTTTTAAGTAAAATTTGTGTACTTTGTAATGCTGTTGGAATTTCTCCTAAAAGACCTGTTGTTCCTCCAATCATTGCTCCTGCTACTGCTACCACAGCTACAGCAGCTACTACATTTGTGAGTAGTTTCCCCCAGTTAAACCCTTTCTTTTCTTCTTTCTTAACAGTTTCTACTTTTTTAACTGGCTCTGGTGGTGTATTATCAATTGCTGCAAACGCTTCTCTATCTCTTCCATTTTCTATTACCTCGTTAGATAAAAAGTGTATATCAGTTTCCATTGAAATACCACTTTTACTATCGGTTTTATTTACAAGTAATTGATCTACTCTTTTCTTTATATATCTAATTCAAAACTTAATGTAAGTGCTTGTGTTTCTAATCAATAAACTCCATCAAATTAAAAAGAGATAATATTCATCTAAGAACATTATCTCTTTTTGAGTCACTCCAACAAACATACTTAATGTTCCACCGCCATTGGAAACAGGTATTGTGTAAGGAAATCCTAATGGATTTAATATAATAAAACCTGCCATATTAGTTCCTTGTATTGTAACACCTTCACCATATTCTAAATATTGACCTTGATAAATATGGCTTCCTGAATCATCTACATGTTTAACCCAATCAACAAATTCTCTAACTAATTCTAAATCATCCTGTTTTGCAAACATTAATAATTCATATCCATATCCTGATATCTTTCCTTCTTCTAATTTAAGTGCTGATGGCTCTAATTCCGGCGAAGATTCCATGGGATTGTTTTTATTATAGATATGCCTGATTATCTATAATACTGTATGAATTTTTCTTTGTAAGGAACCCCTTCATCAATATCGAACTCTACTTCTAGCAATTTTGTTTTCTTCTCTAACTTATCAAGAAATAGAGCATAAAAATCACTAACTGTTGGATAAGAAAATAATCCATATCCCTTTTTTGATATAACTTTATTGACTTCTCTTATTTTGTCAGGTAACAATTTATATTCAAACGCTCCTAGCTCCTCAAGCTCTTCTTCTGAACCTAGTTCAATGTTGTTATTAAACTCATAATCTAAAATATAGTTCACAATTTCATAATTATGCTCACCTTTATAATCAAGATACAGAAATCTCTTTGTAGAGATTCCATGTTCTAATATAGACTCGTGTAAATCTATTTCCTCTGGATGACCTAAAATAGTTTGTATATCTTCATTGTCTTCTAATATAAGCTTTACTATATCTATGTCAAGCATATTTATTCCTCCAGTCATCATTATTTAAACAACTCACCATATTGATTTGGTATATATTCATGATAATTCTTGCGATAGAATTCATCTATAAGCTGCAATAAATCATCCCACTCTGGATATGGATCTGAGTCTTCTATTACCATTTTTGCTTCTGGCATATTCATTAATAAATCATCAAATTCTTTTGGAACTAGTAAACCTGATCTTTTCCTTACATGTATAAGGAATAAAATTTCAAAAGGATAAAATCCATAGTTAAAGTCTCCAAATTCAAGGGACTGACCTATTTCAGATGCTAATATCGAATGAAACAATGACATTTTATCAATTAATTGCCTAAGTTCTTCTATATTGCAAGTTGACCAACATTCCAGTACTTCTCTATAAATGCCAAGTTCTTCAGGTATTAGACTGCATTCAAGTTTCAATTTATGAAACTTTTCCTTAATTACAAGATGTAACTTTTCATTAGTTCCACAAATTGTCTTATGTCTATACTGAAGATATAACTCCAGCAAAAACCATATATGTTTATTTAATTCATTTATATTTAATCTATTTTCATTTATATGATTTACAATGAAATCATATAATGCATTTTCTTCTTTTTCCCATCCAAACATTGTAAAATGAATTAAAGCTGTTATTACTTTTTTAAAAGTATATTCAGGCATCATATTCGGATAACGAGTTTTATAAATATCTTGAATCATACACTGATAAAATACCACCATTTGAACATTTTTCAATTTTTCTATCCTGTTTTCACCATTAATTAACACCTCTTTTTTCCACTTTGATAGGTAATATAAAGATATTCCATTTAAATCTATTAATAAAATATGATCTTTATCTGTATCATTACTTTCAACAATATTGATAATTTCACTTTTATTTCTTTCATATTTTTTTTCTATTCGTTCCAATCTTTTCTCATCATCGAAGTTTTTACAATATCTTTTAAACGCTATTTTAAATTTTTTAGAATTTAACATAACAACATACCTCCAACTTAATCAATTTTTCCATTCCAATCTTTTACACTTAAGTCATCTACCCCAAATCCTATATCAGTTATCTTAATTTTTGTTTCTACTCTGATATAATCAACTTGTAATCCTGGATACCTTTTCCTAAGTTCTTCTAAATTCTCCTCAAAATTATCATATCTTCCGTCTCCATCATTTATCATATTTTCAAAATATTTCTTACCGCCTAATTTTTGCTCATCAGAATAACTAAATTTCCCCTTCTTTGATGCCTTCGATTCAATCATTGTCAGCTTTGGTGGCGGACCTTCTGATAGAAATGCCCTATCTATACCATTTCTACCTGATTGAAACATTGGAGAAACATCATCACCAAGACTATTTCCGTTTGCTACTATTCCAGTTACTTCTTCTCCAAAATCACCTTCATCATGATAAAAATATTTAGAATTATCTATTTTTCTTTCATACTCTTCTGCTGCTTCCAAGTCAAAGTTATCACTAATATCAATATCATTACTGCCAACCTTTTCAATATTTCCATCCCCACTACCTGTCATCTTAGTGATTTTATCCTTAAAAAACGATGTTTCTTCTGGTGCGTTATTTACATATCCGCCACCTGCAACTGCATACTCTTCCTCCAAACCAATAGCTTTTCTGATATTATATCTCGCCTCATTGATGGCATTTAAAGCATCATCTGCTTTTGATGCTCCTTTATATAATAAATCATCAATCTTAGTCGTTACTTCATTAAACCTATTCGATACTCTATCAATAAAATCCTCTACACTGCTTTTTATGCTATTTACTACATTATTAGCTTTACCTGCTACTTTCTCAAATAGTTCTCTACTTGTTGTATCAAATGCTCTTAATACATCATCTACTTTTCCAGATATTTTACTTAATAATGGCTTAGTTCCCTCAGATAATTTGCCAAGTACCTTGCTTATGGATTTAGTTACATAAGGTGAAACATTTGATATAATTTTTCCTGCCCCATGTAATAATCCTGCTGTTGCTGCTCCAATAAATCCATCAAACAATGTTTGACCTAAGCTAAATTTCCCATCTATTGCTTGATTTAAAAGACTATCAGCTGTTCCATTAGCTGCACCAAACGCCATAATTCCTGTCGTGCTTTCAAAAGCTCCCCATGGACCAAATATAGCTCCACATATTGCACCAATTGATCTACTCTTTTCTTTATATATCTAATTCAAAACTTAGTGTAAGTGCTTGTGTTTCTAATCAATAAACTCCATCAAATTAAAAAGAGATAATATTCATCTAAGAACATTATCTCTTTTTTCAGCAATATTGAACATAAATATCATACTCTATAAATTAATTTCCAAGTATCCCCTTCAAACTCTTAAACTACTGAATCCCTATTCTTAGGAGTATAGTTTATATAACCTGCTTTAGATAATTTATCTGCCACTTCATAAATATCAGCTTGTTTTGCAATTTCTAGCTCTCTTTGAGTTACTCCAACAAACATATTTAATGTTCCAACGCCATTGGAAACAGGTATTGTGTAAGGAAATCCTAATGGATTTAATATAATAAATCCTGATACATCAGTTCCTTTTATTGTAACTCCTTCACCATATTCTAAATATTGACCTTGATAAATATGGCTTCCTGAATCATCTACATGTTTAACCCAATCAACAAATTCTCTAACTAATTCTAGATCATCCTGTTTTGCAAACATTAATAATTCATATCCATATCCTGATATATTTCCTTCTTCTAATTTAAGTGCTGATGGCTCTAATCCAGGCGAAGTAAATCCATATGTTATATATAAATCTAAATCATTAAATGCGTTTTTATACTTCAATACATATAATTGTTTTTTCTCGCTTCTCCATGCTACTCTTGGCTCTTGAAAGCCTAAAAGACCTCCATATACAAGTTCTATTATATCTTCTATTGGATATTTATTATCTTTGGGTGGCATAAATATTCTCTGAATTATAGTTTCAACCTTTTCATCAAGTATTGATCCTTTATCTGCTGTATATATTTTCAAGTTAGTTAATGGTTTATAATTTTTTTCAAACTCATCTAATTCATTAACATCAATTTCTATCCATAGTTCTGGTTCTACATTACTTTCCTTTTCTATTTTCTTAATTGAAAGGTTCTTTCCTTCTCTTGTAAATAAAATATTATCGTTGCTATTATCAAGATTAAATCCAATCATATTTATATTTCTATATAAATATTCAAAATATGGAGACCTACTCATGACTTTTTTTAATATATCTACACTATCCTTAATCATATAATTTATTCCTTTCTACCAAAGATTAAATTTTTTTGGCTTATATACCCATTTACATTCTTTATTTATATATCCCCACTCATTATCAAGTGTTGTTACAAGCGCTAATCCATTTTTAAAATCATCTGCTGTTGCAAATACATTTTTTATTACTTCTTCACCTTGAGTATTTATATATCCTTCTAAATCATTATTAGTAAATGTTACAAATCCTTCATTAAAATCACCTACATTTTGATATTTGTTTTCAATTACAACTTCACCTTTTTTATTTATAAATCCAAAAGGCTCATCTGCTCCTAATGTAAATCCTGATAATCCATTATGAAATCCCCAAACTGAATGATATTTAGGCTTAATCACAATTTCTTCCTTTGTATTTATAAATCCGTACTTTCCATTCTGCTGAAAATAAGCTAATCCTTCTGTAAAAGATGCTAATACATCATATTGAAAATCAACAACTACATTTCCATACTTATCTATAATTCCCATCTTATTTTCACTGTTTCTAGCTGACATACCGCCTTCTGAATATAGTCCAATTCCTCCATATTTAGGTTCAATAATAAAATTTCCACTCTTATCTATTGTTCCATATTTATTATCTTTTTCTACTATTGCAAACCCTTCAGTATTAAATCCTCTTAATACTGAATCAAACCGTGACTCTATAACAAAATTACCACTTTTATCAATAAATCCATACCTATTATTTTCCCTAATCTGTGCAAGTCCATTTTCAAATTTTACATATATATTAGAATCTAAATTTAGAATAATATTATTATTGGTATCAATAATATATGACTTTCCTTCAACTGTAGTCCCCTTTGCAACTCCATCACTAAATTCAGTTGCATTTTTATAAATAGGTTCAATTGTTATTTCACCTTTATTGTTTATAAAACCATATAATTTATCTATTTTTATTTTATATAAATATTTCTGCATATTCCCTCCATAATACATATTTAATGAAATATTCTACTTTGTGTAAACCAATCATCTGCCCATTCTGTTTTTGCTGTTGTACTTAATGGATTATATGTTACATCTATATTTTGTTCTGGTACCTGAACTCTCACATACCCATCTGGTAACATATCAGTTATTACCTGCATTCCTTGACATTCCTTTCTTCTATAATTTTCAAACATTTTCATTCTAGATTTATTTACTCCACTGCTTTGTGGTATTATGTTCAAAGGACTATCTTCTATACAATTATCTAAGGCACCATCTTGTATAGATTTTATATGACCTTTGTCAGTACCAGGTGGAACTATTGAATTTTTATACTGGTTACCTCGCTCACCCATTTCATCTACTATCCAACTCATTTGAACTGTATTTCCATCCTTATCAAGTAAAACTGAAGTTGTAGCATTACCATCATCATCTAACACATCCAATTTATACTTTCCAATAGCATCATCAACTTCACTAACAGCAAAATTTTTATTTTTTATCCCAGTTTCTAATTCCTTAGCCATTGGTTTAGTAAATTTGTTTGATGTAGTTAACACACTATTTATATCATGTACTAAAATATTCTTATTTGATTTTTCAATCATTTTAGACATAGTGTCTTGTGTTGTAGTATTTCCTTCCATTTTATACAAGACTTTTCGTCCATTTGATAATTCAGCAACGCCCATCGGTGCTAATAAATCGTCTATTTTCTTAGCTACATTCAAAAGACCACTTTCATTTTTACTTATAACTTTACTGAATGCATTTTTAACAAATGGAGAAGCTTTTTCAAACATCTTTCCTGCCCCATGGAATAATCCACCTGTTACTGCTCCAAATCCTGTATCAAGTAATACTGTCTTAAAATCTATCCCTTTTCCTTCTATTGTCTGTCTTAAAACACTTTCAAATCCATTTGTAACTCCACCTAAAGCCATTTTCCCTGCTAGAGCTTCTGTTGCACCAAAAGGTCCAAATATTGCACCTGATACTGCTCCTATAAAGGCCTCTCTTCCTCCAGCCCACATATAGTCCTTTATGTCACTAACTTCTCCACGCTTAACATCAGATATAGCCTGACTTGCAACTGCGGCTGTTCCTGAAACGGCTGCACTCACTCCAATTGCTACTACCACTCCTGTTGCTGCTCCTGCTGTCACCGCTATTGCAACTGCTGCAACTGTTACCACTGCTACAACTGCCAAACCAGCGAGAACATTTTTACCTAATTTACCCCAATCAAACCCTTTCTTTTCTTCCTTTTTAACGGTTTCTACTTTTTTAACTGGCTCTGGTGGTGTATTATCAATTGCTGCAAACGCTTCTCTATCTCTTCCATTTTCTATTACCTCGTTAGATAAAAAATGTATATCAGTTTCCATTGAAATACCACTTTGAGTTCCAGTTTTATTTATAAGTAATTGACTTGTTGCTTGTATTTTTACACTTTTAGGTGTTTTCATTATTATATCATCTTTTGCATCTATAGTTAACTTTTGATGACTTGTAAGTGTTACTCCTATATTATCATCGAAGCTTATACTTAATGGGTCAGGGCTTCCACCTTTTATGTTTAATGCATTAGGTATCATTTCTATTTCGCTGCCATGCTCAGTTCCAAGGTATCTTTTAGTTGTATCTGATGTCTTTGGGCAGCTACTTCCATTGTTTCTTACGCATCCTGTAATAATTGGATCTTCGCTTGTCTCATTTGGAAAATACAGTTTTGCACTTGTTCCAACTATTGGCATTGAGTACATTATATTTCCTGTGGGAGGTGCATATGCAAACCACGAAGCTTCATCTTTGTTTTGCTTTTCATCTATGTTTAAATGAACCTTTACTTTTTCTCCTTCTACTGCAAGAACTTTTCCTTCAATAGATGCTCCATTTAAAAATGAATTATATATTTTAGTTTGCCATACGCCATTTTTTCTACATAATCTATATTTATAGATTACTTCATCCTTTAAAGCATATGCTGAATATTGATTTACATAAAGTTCTTTATTTTTAAAATAAATATTATCTCCAATTTCATACTTTTCTCTTTTTTCTATCTCATAATAAAAGTAATCTGTATCATGCCCGGTCTCAATTCCACCTGTTTCACGATATCTTTGTAAATTCTTATGCGCTGTATAGTGCTTAATATCGTCTAATTTATGACTTCCAATACTGTGTCTCCCAAAATAAAACATATTATGTATTTCGGTTATATCACAAAATAATTCTGATTCTAACTCACTAGCAATCCTCTTTAGAAAATCCCAATCCGTCTCTTTATATTGAAATAATGGCTTACCTATTTTCTCTCCAATTGCTATTTCTTGAACAAATCCATAGCCTGAATAATCCTTTAATATCATTCCTATAAGTTCATCATATGTCATATTAGCATTTTGAAAAGATCTGCTCTTCTCTTTTATATCTAACTGAAAACTTGATGTAAGTGCTTGAATTTCTAAATAGTAAACTCCATCAGTATTGGTTGTCCTAACATTTTGTATTACTCCATTAAATAATCTTTTACTATTTTCTTCATTAACTACATTTATATTTCCAGTAATTTCACTGCTACTTGTACTTTCGTTTGAATCTTCATTTTCCAGTTCTTCATAAACACATATTTTATCATTAGTAGAAGCTTTTATAGTAGACTGAACATTAATTGAATCATCTATTAAACATTTTAAATATAAATAACCATGTTTATTGGGTTTATTCTCAATTTTTATGTTTTCTATTCTTAGTAGCTTATAAGGAGATTTTACCCTTAGTGCGTGAACTGCTCCCATCTATTTATTCCCTTCTCATCTGAATTTCGCTATAACTTAACCTTCATTTTGACCATCAGTAACAAATGTGATTTGTCCACCACGTGCGCATATTAGTACTGATTCTGTTATTAATGCGCCTTTCCCTTGTATTATTGTATCTTTTTTAAACTTTATCCAATCACCTAATATCATTGGACAACAAGGTTGTCCAATGCACAGTCCAAAGGGACTAATATTTGTACCTACTATCCTATCCGTTTTAATCATCACTGGCTTTCCATTTACATATGATCCATGACTAAAAGGAAGATTTATTTTTGTTGGAACGCTCCCTTTACTACATCGCATTGTTGCTCCTCTTACTACATAACGTATATCAGCTGCCACTTATCTTCACCCCCTATTTCTAATCTTCAATATCCAACATTTCTAATGATATTCCTTTAAATCCGCGTCTAAGTAAACTTTCAGCAATATCAAGTCTTACTACTATTAATGGTTTTGAACTTCCTTTTATTTTAAAAATCTTCTTACCTTGAATCTTTTCTTTATCCAATATTATTTTTTTAACTACCGTCTTATCTAAATTAAGTTCTGCATTCTCACTTAAAGCATCTACTTCTTCGAATATTGGTAAATAATAATTTTCTTGTCTTTCGCTATATGAATCTATAAGAGGAATGATCTTAAATATAATTTCTTCATTATACTTTTCAATAATTTCTTTCATCTTCTCTGAAATTAGAAATAGTCTTCTATCTAAAACATCTAAGAATTGCGTTCCTTCATCACACTTTACATTAAATATCATAATATTTTCAATTTTATGAGACTTTAATAAGTTAATATTTCTAACATCAATTTTATTGAATACATCCATAAGATTTGGGGTATTTGTATATCTTTGATCTTGCTTTAATAAGAAATAATCCATAGTTTTTCCTTTCCTGCAATAATTTTATTTGAATCTTGATTAATAATCTTAGTTATATTTAGTTTTTCTGATCATCTTCTTGTTTTGGATATATTATCTCTGTATTATCCATATATTCTCCAGCTAATATTTTTATATCTTCTGACTTTTTCATTTCTTTATAAGAAGGTACTTCTATGAATTTTTCCATAAAATTTTTCAGAAATTCTACTGCTAAAATATGATATTTATCAGCTTCTTGCAGCTTTATATTTTCAATATCCATCTCGGTTATATTTCTTCCATGCTCCTTCTTTTTTTCATTAAGCTCTTCCATATGTTGAAAAAGAGAATCATATATAAAATCTAACTCTAAATTAATTGAACATTCTACTTTATCTAAAAACCAGTTTTCATCATATAAATCAATCCTGAATACTCCTCTATTTTTAATAAGCCTTGTCCTAAGCAAAGAGAAGTAAATATATTTAATTTCTCCTTTTAGCACTTTTTCTTGAAGGCATATTCCCTGTTTACATACTGAATCAAATTTATAAATCAAATCTTTTTCAATGATAGCTACATTATTTTTATATCTTTCATCAATTTGAATAAATTCATCAATCCATCTATCAGATACATATTTTCCTTGAAATTTTCCCAAGAGTTCGCCTTTATTTACTTGTTTTATCATGTTAACTTGTACACCTCCTCTTTACTCAAGATTTTTCTTTAATAAAATAATTATTCAATCTTAACCTTTGCGCCACTCGCAGTTACATTATCTTTTATATTTATGTTGGCACTTCCTTGATTTAAATCAATTGATGTATTCCCTTGAATTATTATTCTAGCTTTACCCGTAATTTCAATGTCATCCTTAGCATCAAATATTATCTTTTTATCACTTTTTACTTCTATTCCACCAGCATCTGTCATCCTCATAAGTAAATTTTCATTTGCTATTATATCTACTTCACCTGGCTTCATTATTATTTGTTTACCATACTTTGTCCCAATATTCTTTATTGCCGGATCGCTACGTTTTTCAGAATTACTTGATTGTAGATTCACTGAGCTTATTACATAAGAATTCTTTTCTTCATGATCTGGAAAGTATAATCTTATTGCATCATTAACTTCTGGCATGCAGTACCATCCTGTACCATCTTCTGATGAATACACTGTTGAATATGGAAACCATCTTGCAGTAATTTTATCTTGATTCCCATCTATCTCTAAAGTGACTTTAACTACATCATTTTTTGTATCTAAAATATTTCCTTTAAGAGACATTCCTATTATTTTGTTATTGTAAATTTTTCTTACTTTCAAACCTTTTTCATCTCTTAATATATACTTATTTAGAAGCACGCCATCTACCATTTCTATTTCACATATATATATATAAAGGCTTCTTTCCTTGAATTTAACACTATTAGTTAAATTTATTATTTGGTTAGTTGTTACCTCATAACTTATTAAATTCATGTCATCTAAATCATAATCCTCATTTTCAGATTTAATCTTATATTCTTGTAAACCCTTTTTTATTGAATAATTAAATTCATCAATATTATAAGTTTTGTTTTCTCCTAACTTTCCTATTGAATACTTTATATCAGATAATTGACACGCTGGTATTACTCCTTCATTAAAATATGAAGCTAATCTCTTTATTAGCTCCCAATCACTTTCTTTATACTGAACTATTACTTTATCAATCTTAGTTCCATTTGTAACTTCATCTACCATTTGAACATTACTGTACCCACTATTGATTTTATTTAATATATCTCCATAACTATCATTTTCATTTTGGAATGTGCGATTCTTTTTCTTTATATCCATTAGTATTGTTTTGCTTAATGATTCTACTTCTAAAATCCTTACATCATTATTTGCATTAATACTAATATTAGTAACAATCCCTTCAAATAAATCAGTAATATTACCTTCATTATCTTTTACCTGTATCTTAATGCTTTCATCCTCATCAGCTACCTCAACATACTTATCTGCATTTTCATCACTTATAACTCCACTTATATAAAGTTTTGCATGCTCATTTATCTCTCTTGTTATTTTTAATATTGTTATCTTTTCAAATTTATAAGGTGATACTAAAATGTCTCCATATGTATATACATATTTTTCATTCATTAACTCTCATCTCCTATAACTTATTATTGATCTTCTTTTACTACCCTTACAGTTTTTATTACTTGAAAAGTTATGTCTCTCCAATCCTCATAATTTGTATAAAGACAACTGAAAGATCCCATTAATGTCTTCCCTCCAAATTCAAGAAAAAACATTACATTATATAAAAAATCGTTTATTGCAGAACTCTTAAATTCAAAGAATCCTATATTCTTTGAATCAACTTCTAAAACTCCATCTTCATAAAATACATTCGCTGGGTTAGTTTTTTTTATGATCATCTTCATTCCATCTTTTAGCTCTTCGACACGTTCTTCATCTAACGGACTATCAATAATATTTAAAGTTATAGCTATGCTACCATCTTCATTACTCTTTATTATCTCTGGCCTACTTTCAGATGGATATTTTAATTTTCTTGCATCTAATGGCATGTCCTCAAAATCTTTTGGAATATATATCTTTAACTTTTCATCAAAGAATTCACTTTCCTCAAATTCATAATATCTTTCACCAATTTTAATTGGTCCATTACAGATATCTTTTCTTGCTTTCCTCTTTTCTGCTTCATTTATGAAATCTAAAATCTTTTCATCAACTCTTGTATCCATTTTTCTCATCCTCCACATTTTCATATTTACTATATCTTTTAATATATATCTCTTTTACTTTAAACTAGTTATTAATATATAATTTTGAATTGATTCATTCTTAATCAATCAATACCTTTTATTGTAAACCACTTTATAATTAATTAACATTATACTTTAGTATACTTTTTTTCCTTTTTGTTACTTATATAATTTCTTCTGACTCATGTTCTTAATCTCTATTTTCTGTAGTTCTTCAGTAAAGGTTACTCATAATATATAACCTTCTTCACCCATAAAATATCTCGTGTAGCATATACTAAACTGATTAGTTTGATGCATTGAAACTCGCCCTAAACCCGCATGTTCCCTATAAATATTTATATATATACCTATTTTTATAGTTTCATATTTTCCTATAAAAACATATTCCTATTTTCATACTTTCCTATTTAAATACTTTCCTATTTAAATATGAACCTATAAATCTTTTTAAATATATTCCTATGAATATATATTCCTAGGTAAATATTTTTATTTTTTTCTATTTATATATTTTTTCATATATATTAATTGAAGGCATACTCTTTATTGTGATAATAGATAAACAAAGCCTTTATGAAGATAACTTAAGGCGGTATGAGCAATGGACATCCCTATTAAAAATCCAAGAAAAAAGGAGCACCTATTTTAGATACTCCTATACTAAACAAATTATTTAATTGGGGATTCTTTTTCATCTATGGCTTCAATTTGATAATATATATTTCCTTTAAACTTGTTTAAATTCTATCCAATCAATCAACATTCCTGGTTTTGTGAAATCAAGCTTTAATTCATATAATCCTTCTTCTAGTTCAATTTTTACCAGCTTATATTTACACCATTCATCCTCTGTACCATTAGTTTGAATTATGGCTGCTATTTTATCATTTATCATAATATTACAAGATGTTTGTGCTAAGAAATTTCCTGGTGATTTAATATTTGCAATAATACGATATACACCTGACTTTGTTACTTTTACATAAGTGCTGTCTACTGAAGAAATATTAATCTTTGTATCTCCAGATAGCTCTTGTGCTTTTTCTGGCATAATCTCTCTATTAGCCTCAAACTTCTCTATAACTTCTTCGAATTCTTGCTTTCTGAAAAATACTGGTGCTTTCATTAAGAAACCACAAATATTCATGGCACAACGTTGCAATTCCCCACGTGTTAAAGAACCCTTTTCTAAGAATTCCATTGTATTATCATTAGCAACATTAACTTCTGCTCCATAATTATTTACTACCATATATAAATCATTTTGTGCACGCACCATAAAGCCTGTATTCTTACGGTCTTCAGGGCCTCCTAATGCTGCATCATTCATCTTTGCCCACCAGTCTGTCATAACTATTCCTTTAAATCCCCATTCTGTGCGGAGAATAGTTGTATTTAAATCATAATTAGAAGCTGCCCAGTGGCCATTTATAGGGTTATATGACGTCATAATAGAATTGGCACCACCTTGTTTAACTGCCATTTCAAATCCCTTTAAGTAAATTTCTCTAACAGCTCGTTCAGAAACAACTGCATCAACAAAAGAACGTGCCTTTTCTTGATTGTTACATGCAAAATGTTTCAAGGTTGCATTGGAACCACCCTTCATAATACCGCGTGTTTGTACCACTGCTAAAATACCTGTTATAAATGGATCTTCTGAAAAATATTCAAAATTACGCCCATTTAATGGACTACGTCGAATATTTACCCCTGGTCCAAGAAGCACATCTACATTATTACTTAATAGTTCCTTGCCTTCCATTACATAAAGTTCTTCCACTAATTTTACATCCCAAGTTGCAGCAAGTAATGTTCCAATTGGAAGTTGCGTAGCCTTAAGCCCAGTTTCCATACGAATACCAGAAGGGCCATCTGCCGTACAAGCAATAGGAATTCCATAATTAAATAATCCATCACTTACACCGCCAAAAGCTGATGCAGTTCCAGGTGTGACCCAAGGGCTGCTCATTCCTTCGCCTCTAACAATAGTTGCAAGCTCTTCATCTGTCAGTTGAGCAATAAAAGTTTCCATACTCACTTTTTTGTCATATACATCTCTTAATTTATGTCCCTTATCTCCAGTTTGTAAAATTGTTACCGGAAGATTTTTCTCAATACGTTCTGCTAATGAATTTTTTTGCTTAGGTACCTCTACATAAGTTATTTCATAGACTCCATTCTCATTTTTGATGCCTGGTTTCATTCTTGAAAAGTCCTCTGTTGGAGCCAATGCCTCCTCAAGTTTTTCTATTACCTGAAGCGTTTCCACTAAGTAACTATTCTTTCCTTCAACTCCAACCTTTACAGTTTTCTTTACACTGCTTCCTACGTAAAAATTGTATTCCCCACTTTCCAGCACATAACAATAAGCATTGTCTGTAATACCACTATCATCGTATGATGCCATGCTATTAACAGAGAAGGTTATTGTAAGACTTTGGCTTTCTCCTGGTTCTAGTAATTTAGTTTTATCAAATGCTGCTAATACTCTTGCTGGTTTACCTAACTTACCTTGTGGTGCCTCATAATAAATCTGAACTACTTCTTTACCTGCATAACTTGTTCCAATGTTTTTTACTGTAACCTCTACTTCAAAATATTTTTCACCATCTTTTATAACAATTCTTGCTTCCTCAGGCTTTATCTCAAACTCTGTATAAGATAATCCATAACCAAACTCAAACTGAACCTTTTCAGGACAAAAAGTCTCAAAATAACGATAACCTACATAAATATCTTCCTTATAGTAGTTCTTAACCTCACTACCATAATTAATTGTTGATGGATAATCATTAATAGAATAAGCAATCGTATCTGTTAATTTACCACTTGGTGTAACATCCCCTACTAACACATCGGCAATGGCATTACCACCTTCCATGCCTCCTTGCCATGCATAGATAACACAATTAATAGGATTTAAGTAACTTTCATCATTTATCCAACTCATATCTATGATATTAGATACATTAAGTACAACTATTACCTGTTCAAAGTATTTAGTTACTATCTTAAGCATTTCTTTTTCTTCTACAGTTAATTGATAGCTTCCTTCAGCATCTGTATTATCTTGATCTTCACCTGCAGTACGTCCAATAACAACTGTTGCCTTATGGGATTTATTTCTTGCCTTTGATACTAATTCATCTGTCAAAGGCATTTCTTTTTGATGCCATGGTTCAGCTGCCCAGCCTCCACCGCCATTATCAAAAGGATTTTCTTCAACCCATTTATCATATGTGGCTGCTAAATCTTCATCCACTATTATTTTTTTCTTATTTCTAATACTATCCAAAAGATTAGTTGTATATTCAACAACTACACTACCTCCTGAACCTGTCCCACTTCTATAATAATTAATTTGAGTCCTTCCAAAAATAGCAATACTCTCCCCTTCTCTAATAGGAAGATTTTGTCCTTCATTTTTTAATAACACAGCACCTTCCGCCGCTACTTTTCTGCTAAACTCAGCAAAACCCTTTAATGGAATGCCCATTTTCTCTATATTCATTTAACTTACCTCCAACTAGTATAATAAGATTATTATAGAGTATAGAAATTGACTATGATATAATATTTATATCCAAAAATACAAATATTTTGTCTTAGAAGGAGTTAATGATGAACTATCTAGAAGAGAAGAAAGCAGTAAAAAATGGGATACCCTACAATTATTTATGTCACACTGAAATAGTTTTTAAGGCCGGAAATGTTTTTCCTGCTCATTATCATAGTTATATTGAAATATTATATGGCATTTCTGGGACCTATGAAGTAATCTTAAATGGTAAGTGCCATAAGTTTACAAAAGGTGATTTAGTTTTAATAAATTCAAAAGAGGTCCACCAAATAAACTCTTGCTATAAAGAAGGCGGGCAATATATTGTACTACGCTTTGAACCAGAAGTTATTTACAGCAATATGTTTCATAACCATTTGCATTTAAAATATGTACTTCCATTCATCTTAGAAACTTCAAAACATCAGAAGGTAATCAAAAGAGAAATTATTGGAGACACCTTTATACCAGAGCTTCTCAATGAAATTTCAAAAGAATTCCAAATGGAAACCTACGGTTATGAACTAGCCATACAAAACCATATTGGTAGAATCTTTCTATGGATTTTACGGTATTTTCATGAAATGAGCTCAGAATTTATGCAATCTACCCTTACAGATATAACATATATCAAGCGTTTGCAGCCTTCATTTGATTATGTTTTAGAACATTTCAACGACGAAATAAAAGCTACCAATATGGCAGCTCTTTGTAATATGAGCTCTAGTTATTTTTCTAGAACCTTTAATGGTCAAATGGGGATGAATTTTAATGAATATGTCAATTATATACGCATTATTGAAGCAGAGAAACTGCTGGTTTCTACAACTATGAATATAACAGAGATTGCTACTGCTGTAGGCTTCAGTACCACCAGTTATTTTATTAAGCTTTTTAAAAATCATAAGAATATTTCCCCAAAACAATTTCGAAAAGAATTTGTCATCCTACTTGAAGAATCAGAATAATTAAATATATATTATTATTTTTCAAAAGTCAAAAAATTGTATAGTGCTCCAATTAAGTTAGAGTCATTACAAAAAGCACATTTTTCCACTTCTACTCTAGGTAAATCAGCTATATGTTCAAATTTCTTATAATTTTTATCTAAATTTTTTCTTATATATTCTATTAATATTGGTTGAGCACTTATTCCTCCTCCAATCGCCACTTTTTCTGGATCAAACACACATTGTAAATTTATAATTTGATTAGCTACATTATTTGTGAATATGTCTAAAACCTTCAAAACATCCTCATCCCCAGAATTTGCGTATTCAAACACTTTAATTCCATCAATGTCTTCTTCTTTTAATCCTTTTATTTCTGCAACGCCTTTTATTAAAGCAATTGATCCATTTTTAACTGCCCACATATTATCTAAATTATCACTATCAGAAATATTGGTCATCATAAAACTAAATTCTCCTGCAAAAAAGTGCTTACCTTTATGGACTTTACGATCTTTAATTACACCTCCTCCTATACCAGTTCCAAGAACAATAACAATTCCATCATTACATTCTTTTAAGCTACCTTTCCAAACTTCTGCAAGCGCTGCACATTTTCCATCATTTTCTATTGTAATTTCTGTAATACAACGTTCCTTTAACAGCTTTACTATTTCTTTTTTTGAATTATATAAAAGTGCTCCCCCACTGTGAGCATATCCATTTTTACTATCTAAAATCCCTGGCATGCTTATAGCCATACCTTGTATTTTTTCTTTGTACAAATCATAGATATTCCCAATTGTCTCTATAAAATTCTCTATATTATCCTACC
>Ga0224516_1000099_pt1 | contig 21715 bp, 11 predicted proteins | sample IRFST0metaG_FD_179884 | JGI IMG/M metagenome (GOLD analysis project Ga0224516, IMG submission 179884) | Peat soil microbial communities from Stordalen Mire, Sweden - IR.F.S.T0 | ecosystem: Environmental > Terrestrial > Soil > Wetlands > Peat | place: Sweden: Norrbotten County, Stordalen Mire... | reverse complement strand
CCCGCTGCCCGTCGCTGGTGAACGTCACGGCTAGCAGCGCGCTCTTGGTGCCGCTCGGCTGGGTCTGCCAGGAGTCGCCACCGTCCCGCGTCCTCAGGATCGTCCCGCGGTCACCGACAGCCCAACCGCGCTGTCCATCGCCGGTGAACGTGAGGCCAAATAGGGAAGAACCCACAGTAGGCAGCCGCGAGAAACGATTCCGTTCGATCGGCTCGGCAAGCCATTGTCTGCCAAACCGCCTCGACTCGGCCGCGAATGGGTCGGATGTCGGCCTCGGAATACGCGCGATCCACCCGAGCACGACCAGAATCGCCGCCGCAGCGGCCGCGATCCCGACCAGCCAAAGGAGCGGACGCAAGCGTGCCGAACGCTCCGAATTGCCTTCCGAATCTGGTCTCAGGGTCTGGCTCATCACACACCCCTACGGGGCTGCATCCTGCCTGGAACAGCCCGGCGAACCAAGTATGAAGCGCGTGCGCCAACCGGAGGCTGAATTTGGAGCCAGAACACCAGGCGCCTCGGGTCAGATGGGCGCCGACGAAGGACTGGGCACCTGTCTCCTATGCACACGAGAGCTCAGGCCTCGGTGAGGCCCAGTACGGCGCGAGCGAAGGGTCAGGAAGAAGGAAACTCTCAGCCGCCGAGCCCTCCCGACTGGGATCAGCGAGCGCGGGGACGCAACACTGCGCTATGGCAGAGCTGATCCCGCTGCCGTTGTCGGTCGCTGACCATCTGGCGGGACGTCCGTGCCGCTCTCACGGACAACGCTCCTGGCCGGCCACCGGGTCACGCCGAGCGATCGCCGCCGCCGACAAGGCGCCGAAGCTTCTCGGACACCACCGCTCCGAGCGCTAGCATCGCGCCCCAGCGGGTGGCGCCGCGGTCGACCCCCGCGACGTCGCAACCGCCTCCTGATTGTCCGCCTGCACGCGGCGCCCCTGTCGCGCTGCTGGTTCCGGCGCTGCTAGCACTGCCGCCCATTGCGTTCGAGGTCGTTCCGTTTCCGGCGGTGGTTCCGCCTGTCAGCACCGAACCCCCTGATGCCGACGGGACGCTCGTCGCCGTGCCGCCGGCTGCGGCGGCAGCGCCTCCGGCCGACGGGGCGCTATTGCCGGTTGCGCCGCCTGCGCGCGCCGCACTGGCCGGCGCGCCTCCGGCCGCACTGGTGCCACCGCTGCCGCCGACCGCGCTGGTGCCGCCACTGGGCGCGCCTCCGGCTCCGCTGGCACCGCCGCTGCGCGTGCCTCCAGCTCCGCTGGCACCGCCGTTGCGCGTGCCTCCGGCTCCGCTAGCGCCGCCGCCGGGGGCGCCTGCAGCAGCCCCGCTGGTCCCACCACTGGGGGCGCCTGCAGCCCCGCTGGTCCCACCACTGGGGGCGCCTGCAGCCCCGCTGGTCCCACCGCCGCTGCCGCCGGTGGGCGTGACAGTGCCGCTGCCCGGAATGAGCTCAATCCAATCCGGCACGTCCGTTTCGGCATAGCCGAAGCTGGTAAGAAATTGGGGAAGGATGATGGCCGCGTTGGTCACTCCCAGCGCTGGCATGGGAGAGCTGGCCATGATGGTTGTGTCGAGAAGGATCTTGTTGCACGCAAGATAGTCCACGATGGGAGCAAAGGTGCCCATGACGAGACGGTCGGTTCGGTTGTCCCAGCCCCCGCCGGGACCGCTTGCGCCGTTGGATAGCAGCGCATCGACGATGCACAGCTGCTGGCGGACGGGATTGCCGCCCAGAATGGCCGAATGCTTGTTGATTTCAAAAAGAGCCAACGGAGTCGGCGGGGGCGAAGCGGCGGAGTTGCCAACGTGCAGATCGCCGGAGTGCTGTGCTTGCGTACCGCTCGTGAAGGTACCGAAATGGTTTTTCATGCACAGGGTACAACTGCCGTAGCTGTAGTGCCCGCCTGTGCCGTTGTGCGACTTGCACGCGGCAACATTCACAAGGATGTCGATGTTGCCGTCGACGAGGTCGGCGGGGCACGAGATATTCTGGGCATTGGTGAGGGGCACAGTCTTGAACCCGCCCAAGTTGCTCGCTCTCGTGCTCATAACGGCGCGAATCTTGGTCGAATCAGTGAGACTCATAAAGGAGGAGTAGTAGCTCGTAGCGTTGTCGCACGCATCGAACAGGACGATGTTTGACGGCTGGACCCCGAGGCCCACCAGCACATCGCAGATCTTCTTGTAGATCCCCGGCCGGGGACGGTTGGTGGTGTTGCCACCAATCCCATTCGTCTTCATGGCCACTCTCGTACTCGACCAGGGTTTGCTCGACCGGAAGATCGTGCTCCAGGCATCGGCCGCGGTGGCTTTCTGGGTCAGCAGGACTGCCATCTGGTCCAGATTGGAGGCGACCACGGCGTCATCTACGTTGGCGGTCTGATTCGCCCAGCTCGAGTTCGCGGGCGTGGCGGTGAGCATTTTCGTGTCGTGGCAGCAGATGACCCGCTTGTTGTCAATGGCCGGATTGATCGCCATGCCATTAACCCATCCGCCCGTCGACTGTGCGGCAACTTTGTCGAGTTTCAGCGCACTGAGTCCCATCGCGCCCGCCGCGCCTATTGCGGCGGTCTTGAGAAAGTCACGGCGCCCTGAAATTCCAGACATTGCTACATCCTTTCCGCGGAATACCGACTAGGTAACCGATTCATGACATGCAAGCCGACCGATTTCCTCCACTTTGGCCCTGGCCGGGCGACTAAATCAAGAAGATCGATCGCTGCCGCGGACCAGGCGTCGAGGTTTTCCCGCCACCACTGCATCGAAGGTCAGGACCGCGCTCCAGCCTGCGGCGCGGTGGTCGACGCCGGCGACGCTGCAGCCGCCCGCTGACTTCCGGATGACGGTCGCGCCCGTCGTTCCGTGTTGGCAATACGCCGCCCCCTGAACTCGCGGCCGTCCTGGTTCAGGCGCACCATGGCGCGCCTCGCGCGCGACAAGCCCGAGCTGCACCTGGACGTGCAGATCCTGTGAAGCTCCACGCGTTAACTACACATATGTAGGAGGCTCGCAAAAATGGTATTGCTCCCTGACGCAGAAACATCGACACCCATGGATCTGGGCACTGGCCGGGGAACGCAAACTCGGCCAAGAGAGCAGCGATTCGTGAGCGCAGACTGACGTCTGGCTCTTCACGACAACAGGAGAATATTGAGATGAAGGACATGACAAAACACAGCTACTCCGCCGCCAGTCTCGCTGCCGCGGGATTGATCGCCTTTGCCGCATGTTCGATGCAGCCGAAGCAATCCAATCCCGATGCGAGCACGCAGGGCGGAAGCAGCATCTCCGGCGGAGGCCAGGGGAGTACATCGCTCGGGGGCCAGGGCGGCACCACCGGGAGCAACGCCGGCAGCTCCGCGGCGGGCAGCCCCACAGCCGGCAGCCCCACAGCCGGCAGTACCGGTATCCCCGCGGGTGGCAACCCCATGGCAGGTAGTCCCACTGGCGGCATCCCCGCGGGTGGCAACCCCATGGCGGGTAGTCCCGCTGGCGGCATCCCCGGAGGTGGCGGCACCATAGGTAGCGCCCCCATGGGGGGCACGACCGGCGGCGGCGGCCTTCCAGGCGGCGGCCCCGCGGGTGGCACGCGCACGGGCGGGAGCCCCCTAGGCGGCGCTCTTCCAGGCGGCGCCCCCTCCGGCGGCACCCCCACGGGTGGCAGCGTCGCCACGAGTGGCAGCGTCGCCACGGGCAATGTTACGGCCTGTACTTCGGCCTTGTACGCGCCCACCCTAGCGATCTCAACACACATGACACCGGTGGACGCGCAGGCCACGTCGCTGGTCAGTCAGATGGCGGTCACCGACCAGATCAATATCCTGTCTGGCGACCACACGACAACTCCGTACACGACACCCGGCGTGGCTTTCCGTTCGCTCGGCGTCGCCAGCCTGAACATCCCCAACTACCCCATGCGCGACGGACCGCGCGGCATGCGCAACATCCTGGCGGGCGATGTCTCCACCACCTGGGCGGTTGCCGAGGCGCGCGCGGCTTCATTCGATCTCGATCTCGAATACCGCGTAGGCAATCTCCAGGGCAGGGAGATGCGCGCAGCCAAGAACGAGCTTGCACTCGCGCCGGTGGTCAACACGCTCCGGCACCCGCGCTGGGCGCGTGCGCAGGAAACCTACGGCGAAGATCCTGTGCTGCTCGGTGAGATGGGCGCCGCCTTCGTGCGTGGAATGCAGCAACCAGGCGGGTGCGCAGCGTGCCCCAAGCACTATGTCTTGAATGACACGGACAACAACCGCATGCAGGCCAATCCGAACGTGGACGCGCAGACCCTGCATGAGAACTACACCCGGCCATTCGAGATCACCGTCAAGAAGGGGGATCCGGCGTGCATCATGGCTGCCTACAACATGGTCAACGGCACTCACTGCACGGAAAACAAGAGCATTCTGGGCGATATCCTGCGCACCCAGTGGGGTTGGGGTGGGTTCGTGGTGTCGGACTGGAGTGCGGCCCAGGCAGGCCATGGCGCTCTATCGATGAACGCGGGGCTTGACCTAGAGATGCCGGTTCCCTCGGCCTTCACTACCCTGAGCAGCGATCTGACATCCGGCACGCTCACCTCCGCGACGCTCACCGCGGCCGCCACCCGCGTCACGAACGCGCGTACGAAGCTCAAAGACCTCGATGCTGCCTACATGTCGAGCACAGCGAGCTTCAGCCTGTGCACCACGGATGAGTCCGTGTCGCTGGCGAAAGAGACCGCATTGAAGGGCGCGGTGCTGCTGAAGAACGATGGGATCCTGCCGCTTGGCTCTCTGGCGACCACGATTGGAAGCGGCAAGCCGAACGTCAATACTATCGCGATTGTCGGCCCAGACAACAACCTGCCGGTCGCACCGACACCCACCCAAAACAGTCAGAAGGGCTTCGTCTCGGGCCTGGGCGACCGAGGGAGCAGCCAGACAGTTCCCCCGCATGCCGTGTCGTACTTCCAAGGACTTCAGAACCACCCCGGTGGCCTCACCATCAGGCAAAGCAACGATGCCTCCGCGGCAAACGGCGCCGATGTGGTCATCATCCCGGTGGTGATGGGGCATGAGGATGAGGGCGAGAGTTACGGTGGGGGCGCCGACCGCCAGAACATGAACCTGACCTCGATCCATCCCATCCACTGGACGACGAAACCAACGGCCTTCATCCAGAGCGTCGCTGCCATCAACCCGAACGTCATCGTGCTGCTCAACGTGGGCAGCGCCGTCATCGTCGAGGACTGGATGGCCAGCGCCAAGGCTATTGTCCAGACCTTCTACCCTGGACAAGAGGGCGGAACCGCCCTGGCAGCGTTGCTGTTTGGAGACAGCAATTTCTCGGGCAAGCTCCCCTTCACCGTCGGCCAGAATGAAGCCGATTACCCGCAGTTTCAGAACAGCGGCTCCACAGCCGCCACGATCGACTACTACCACGGCTACCGCCTGTTCGAGAAGAACGCCAAGCCGGTTCGCTACTGGTTTGGCTACGGCCTGAGCTACACGACCTTCAGTTACAGCAATCTGCAAGTGCTCTGTTCAAACTCGACGATCCCGGCAACCGGCGCCCTGAACGTTCAGGTCACAGTCGCGAACAGCGGTAAGGTGGCCGGCGACGAAATTGTTGAACTCTATATCGGCTATCCGAACAGCAAGGCGCCCAAGCGGCCTGTGAAAGAGCTCAAGGCCTTCACGCGGGTTACCCTCGCTCCTGGCGAGAGCAAGAACGTCCAGCTCTCCATACCCGCGAGCGACACGGCCTATTGGGATACGACCAACAACAAATGGACCGTCGAGTCGGTGGCGCACACGGTTCTGGTAGGGCCGAGCGCCGATCCAACTCAGCTCTTGTCAGCAACCTTCACCATCCAGTAGAAGAGCCCAACCCGCTGTTCACGAATGCGTTAAGGGAGGATACCTCCATGTGTGGATTGAGCCTTCTTGATCGGATGTTCATTGCGCTCTGCTTGCTTGCCGGGGCTGCGCTCTTCGCGCCCGCCGTCCTAGCCCAAGACGAGACGGTGGAGGACTTCGCGGCACCTTCGTCAAACCAAGCCGCCCCCGTGCCAGTGGTGCCTGCGTCGCCCAGCCCGTCATCTCCATCAGTTGGCTCCGCCGACAAATGGCTCCAGGGCGCTGCCTACTCGCCGCCCGCGGCCGCGCCATTCGCCCCATCGGGCGCATCACGTCCTGCTGCCGTAGCCACGTCCGCCGCGCGCACCGGACCTCCCCCCGAGGCCGGTCTTCCCGGCTGGATGTCGGCACCACCACCGCCGACCGTATCGGGGCTCGACTGGCACGGCAACCTCGAACTCGATGACGGCTATGTCAAGTACTCGTGGAACACAGGCGATCCGCCGGAAAAGGTCTACGATTCGCGCGGCCGCTTTGTCCTCGGTCCGATGCTCACCCAGGATCTGGGCAATGGCTACTTCCTGCGCGAAACCGGGCAGGTCGTGGCTTGGGTTCGCGAAGACCTCAACTACTACCAAATCAATGCCGATGACGTCTATGTCCAGGTCGGCCAGCAGGGACGCTGGGACTTCATGGCAGGTCGGTTTCTCACCTGGCGTGTCTTCCGTAAAGGCCTTGGCTTCGACCTGTACACCCTCGAGGATACCGGGGCGCGCATCAAACCGAACTTCTCCGACCAGAGCCAGTGGTTTACGCACATGTACGAGGTCAACACCATCTTCATGCGGGACGGAGGAACACCAGAGGTGCCCTCAGGCCGGGCCGCGTTTCACCTCTATCCCACCCCATGGTCGGGGATCGAGCTGGTCGGATCCTACGGACGGCTGCAAAGTGGCGGAAACGTCCTCGGTGGCCGATTGGCAGGCGGCATCAAGCCAAAATATTTCAGTTTGCTTGTCGGAGCGGAATACGAAACTTGGACGCCCGCCCAGCAGCAGTTTCAAGTCGATCAAGCTACTTTGGTCAAATCTCCATGCGACAAGTGCGGCCAGGAAAAGAAATACGGGGCTGGCGGAAGCTTGGCCGCTACCCCCTTGCAACAAATCGAGATCGCATTCAGCCTCGCGTATGGCAAGCACGATATCGCAGAGGACATTACAACCTATGCGCACAGGTATGACAAGACGTTTAGCTGGGGCGGCTATCTGCAGCTTGACGCCGGTTCGCTTGTCATGCACCGCTCGCTGATTGCAGGTGGTGCGTTCTTCCGTACTGAATACCGCAATGAAGATGATCTGTACCACCGTCACGATCAGCTTGCCGCCTACCTTGCCTACCCTCTCGGCTTCAACAACGCGGTTGTGAAGCTGGTCTTTTCCAAAGCCACTGGACACCAGGAGCACCGCCAGGACCCGATTGTAGATGGCGACATGTATTCGCTGCGCCTTCGCTTTGCCTACTACTATTGAAGCCCAACGCCGCAGTCACCCCGGCTGCAGCGCGCTTCGCGAAGCGAATGAAGTGACGGTCGAAGCCCAACTTGGCCCGACCTCCACCGCGGCGCCGGTGTAGGTCGCCATCCTGTCAGCCGCTGCGGTCGAGGGATAGCCCCCGGCTTTTCCAGCGGCGATGCGCACCACCTGGAAGGACCGTGGTGGGGCGAGCATCCGGGTGAACGAGCCTTTGGGTCGCCGCTGTCCGTCCTGATGCCCATCGGGGCCATGCTCTTCGGCATGACGCTGATGGCTACAGAACTTTGCCAGGGCGGTGATGGTACCGGAATGTCTTCGCGCGCAGCAACGTCCTGCGAGAAAGCCAACCAGAATGACCCGTCTTGTTGAGTAGGTGCCCCTTAGCTATCAAGGAGATCTTCATGCGATATGGTAGCGTCTTCTGCACGGTTGTCGCCACGACGACACTTGTCGTCGCCTGCTCAAGTTCTGGGACGAGTCCAGGCGGCGGAGCTGCGAGTCCCAGCGGTGGTACACAGGATTCGGGCGGCTCGGTGAACAAGGGAGGTTCAGGGGGCGGCGCCGGATCGACGAGCGCAGCGGGTGGCGTGGCTGGTAGCGCCGGGCAAACGACGATTGGCTTGGGTGGGAATACCACTCCTGGCTCGGGCGGGACCACGACCGGTGCCGGCGGGACCACAACCCGCTCGGGCGGGACCACGACCGGCTCGGGCGGCACCACCACCGGCGCAGGCGGCAACACGACCGCCTCGGGCGGGACCGCGACCAGCGCGGGCGGGACTACGACCGGATCCGGTGGGACCACGACCCGCTCGGGCGGGACCACGACCGGCGCGGGCGGGACCACGACCGGCTCCGGCGGGACCACGACCAGCTCCGGCGGCTCCACGACCGGCGCCGCCGGCTCCACGGGAACGGTCACGACGTGGGGAACGCCCGTGACTGGCGGTCCCGCGGGCACGGGGACCACGGCCACGGTGACCGTGAGCCCCAGCACGACCGTAGGGACGATCGGTGCCGATTATACCGGGTTCAGCTACGAAAAGACGCACATCATGAATGGCTCGCTCACCAGTAACAACACGAATTTGATTGCGCTTTATAAGCTCCTTGGTTCTCCGGTGATGCGGCTTGGAGCCAACGATGTCGAACGTTGCACCTGGACTGGCACGGGGACCGCACCTTCGCAGCCAAATGGGCAGCCATTCAACACAAAGGTCACGACCGGCGGAGTCGACCAACTCTGCGGCTTTCTGGCCGCGACGGGAACCAAGATTATCTACGGCGTCAACTTCCAGTCGGGCGACGTGACTGCCTCCGCAGCAGAGGCGGCCTACGTTATGGGTAAGTGCCCGTCGAGCATCTACGCATTCGAGATCGGCAACGAGCCCGACAAGTTTGGCAGCTGGTCCTCCCAACAAACGCAGTACGAGTCGTTCGCGACCGCCATCCTCGCCGCGCCGGGCGCTTTGATAGCTGGGCCGGGTTGCACCAGTGGATCTGCCGCATCGTTCAGTTCTCCATTTGCCGACTCCGAGGCCGCGAAGTTTGGGAGCAAGCTCACCCTTCTGACGCAGCACTCCTATGTTGCCGGAGCCGGTTCGTCGGATTGCTCATTGCCCAACCTCCAGATAACAACGTCCAAACTCACCGGTATCTTTACGACGATGCAAGGTGCAGCCACAAAGAACAAGATCGCAAATGGCTACCGCATGGGGGAAAACAACACCTGCTCCGGTCACGGTCAGCAGGGACTAAGCGACACGCTCATTGCGGGTCTCTGGGCGATCGATTACATGTTCGAGTCTGCCAAGCGTGTCGCGAGCGGAATCAATTTCCACGGCGGCGAGACTGGAATGGATGGAACGAACCCCTTCTACTATATGCCGATCAAGGAGACCAATGGCGTCGTGGTGCAGGTACAGCCGGAATACTACGGAATGCTCCTCTTCAGCCAAGCCGGCGCAGGCTCGATGGTTTCCACGACCGTCACCGGGAGCGCCCAAAACTTCACCGCGTGGGCCATCAAGGCGAGCGGATTTACCAGCGTGGTGCTCAACAACAGGAATGCCTCGAGCGCTGTCAGCGCCACGGTGAACCTCGGAGCCGCGGTGAGTAGCGCGAGCGCGATCTATCTGGAGGGGACGCCTGCCGCCAACCTGACGGCAGCGGCAGGAAACGTGACCCTTGCTGGCGCCAAGGTTTCGGTTGCCGGCGATTGGCCTCGCAATCCACCTTACACTCAGACGGTCTCGGGAAATAACGTTTCAGTGTACGTCCCTGCCGCGACCGCAGCGCTCGTCCGCGTCCTGCAGTAGGCGTACCGTTTTCGCAGGCGCCGCCCATGCCGGGCCGTCACTTCTGAATAACCTCTGCCCAGAAACAACTAGCCCCCATACCCGAGGGAAAACGAGCACGCTTCTAGGGGGTTGTGGGCTTCAGGTACAGCCCGCAACGAGGTCATCGGGAATCTGAATGAATTGATCGTGGTTCCCGCAACGAGAACGGTCCGCGGCTTGGCCCCAGAATTGGTCCTAACCCACGACGATGGCATGCCAGTGACATGTGCGCTGAACTTCGACCACATCTCTCTCTGGCGCAACAAGGCCGCATGGGACCGCTCCTATGCAGTCTGCCAGAGTGGCGTTGGCCAGAGGTGCGAAACGCGCTCCTTCTCGCAGGTGGCTTCGAGGTGATGGAGGCTCGCTAGTTCACGTTTTCGACTGGAACCAGATCACGGACTCGTCGCCGACCCGGCCGTCCTTCGCGCTTGAAGTAGCCGCCCGGGATCTTGCCCGCGGCCGAGGTCTTCTCCAGATAGTCGACGGTGAGCGGGGGGTACGAGATCCTGTGCCGAACCCAAAATGCCCCGCGTTCTTCAACAAAGGTTTCCAACTGTACCCTCTGCGGTTACGAAATTTCTTGCCGCAAGCTGCCAGCCACACACCCCGAGAAAGGGCGAATTCGCGTGCCAGATCCGGGTCGGCATGGTACTCTTCCGCCCCAGAAGTCAGTGGCACAGGGGGGATCCATGGGCGACGCCACAGGAGAGCCTGACCGACTGGTTCGGGAAGACGAAGCACTTCGAGGCCGGGTTGCAGCGCCGGAGGCTGAACAAACGACCGAAGCCAAGCCCGTCGAGACGCCTGAAGTCGCCGAGACAGCGGTCGAGTTGCAAGAGACGGTCGAAAGCCCCGTGGCCGGGTTTCCCGTCGTCGGCATCGGCGCCTCGGCAGGGGGCCTCAAGGCCTTCGAAGCCTTCTTCTCCGGGATGCCCGCCGACCAAAACCCCGGCATGGCGTTCGTGCTGGTGCAGCACCTGGCCCCGGATCACGAGAGCATCCTCGCCGACATCGTCCAGCGCTACACCCATTTGCCGGTCTTCGAGGTCGAGGACGGAATGGTGGTGCAGCCCAACTGCGCCTACATAATCCCGCCGGGACGCGACATGGCCGTCCTGCATGGCACATTGCATTTGCTGGAACCCCTCCAACCGCGCGGCCAGCGCATGCCGATCGACTTCTTCTTCCGCTCGCTCGCAGAGGACCAGCACGAGCGGGCCATCGGCATCGTGCTCTCCGGCACCGGCAGCGACGGCACTCTGGGCGTGCGGGCCATCAAGGGCGAGAACGGCATGGTCATGGCCCAGGATGTCCAATCCGCCGAGCACGACGGCATGCCGAGGAGTGCCTTGGCCACGGGCCTCGTGGACTATGAGCTTCCCCCGGCCGAGATGGCCGCCAAGCTCATCGACTACGCCGTAGCCTTCAGCAAGACCGCCCGGGCCGCCACCGCCCCGCTCCCGGCCCACGAAAACGAGATCAAGAAGATCTTCATCCTCCTGCGCCACCACACCGGCCACGATTTTTCCCAGTACAAAGCGGGCACCACCCATCGCCGCATTCATCGGCGCATGGCCGTTCATCAAGTCGATGAGATCGGCGCGTACCTCAAGATCCTGGAGCAGACGCCGGTCGAGCAGGAGGTGCTTTTTCATGATCTGTTGATCGGCGTGACCAGGTTCTTCCGCGATCCGGAGGCCTTCAAGGCGCTCGAGGAACAGGTCATCCCCAAGCTCTTTGCCGGCAGGCACGCCGGCAGCGTGGTTCGTGTCTGGTCGCCGGGATGCTCCACCGGCGAGGAGGCGTATTCCCTCGCCATGCTCCTGGCGGAGCGCATGGCGGTGCTGAAGCAAGGCTACACCGTGCAGGTGTTCGCCACCGACATCGACCGCCGGGCGATTGCCTTGGCCCGCGCCAGTGTCTATCCGGCCAGCGCGGTTGCCGACCTCTCGCCGGAGAGGCTGGCGCGGTTCTTTTCAGTCGAGCCGGGTGGTCGGGAGTACCGCATCCACAAGAGCATCCGCGACATGCTGGTTTTTTCCGAGCAGGATCTGATCAAGCATCCGCCCTTCTCCAAAATCGACCTCGTCAGCTGCCGCAACCTCCTGATCTACATGGACGGGGTATTGCAGAAGAGGCTCATTCCCTTGTTTCACCACGTGCTGAACCCCGAAGGAATCCTGTTTCTGGGCAGCTCGGAGACTGTGGGGGAGTTTGGCAATCTGTTTGCCACGTTGGACCGCAAATCAAAGCTGTATCAGCGCAAGCGGGATACCCAGGGCGGGCCGCGCACGAGCCTGGCTCGTTTTCTTCCACTCATCACGGCGACGGAGGCGGCCCTCCTGCGCCCTGCCGGCAGGATGGCATTCCCCGCGAAGCTTCCGCTGCGCGCACTGACCGAAGAGGCGCTCCTTGCACAGGTCGCGCCGGCCGCTGCCCTGGTCAACGGCCAGGGGGACATCCTCTACCTCCACGGCCGCACGGGGATGTACCTGGAGCCGGCCGCTGGTGAGACCGGCACCAACAGCATCTTGAAGATGGCCCGCGAAGGGCTGCAGCTCGCGCTGGCCACCACCCTGCACAACGCCGCGCGGACCAGCGAGACCCAGCACTGCCGTGGCCTCCGGGTCAAAACCAACGGCGACTTCTCCACCGTCGACCTGACCATCTCCAAAGTGGCGGTCGCCCCGGCCATACCCGATCAAGCCCCGCTGTACCTGGTCCTCCTCCAGGAAGGATTGCCCTGCGAGCACCCACCAGCGGAGCCGGGGGGCCTGAGCGCCAGCCGAGGACCGGATGGCCCGATTACGGACACCAAGACGCGCCTCACGGCGATTCAGCAGGAACTGCAGACCAAGGAGGACTACCTCCGTACCGCCAATGAGCAACTGGAGACCAGCAACGAGGAGCTCACTTCCTTGAACGAGGAGATGCAATCGGTGAACGAGGAATTGCAATCCACCAACGAGGAACTGGAGACCTCCAAGGAAGAAATGCAATCGCTCAACGAGGAGCTGGGCACGGTCAACGCCGAGCTGCAAGCCAAGATGATCGATCTGGCGCATACCAACGCCGACATGAACAACCTGCTGGCAGGCACCAACATCGCCACCATCTTCGTGGACCGGCACCTGCGCATCCTGCGCCATACACCCAACGCAAGCGCGATCATCAACCTGGTTTCGAGCGACAAAGGAAGGCCCCTCAGCCATTTCGCCCACAACCTGGTTGGCTACGACCTCCTGGTGAAAGACGTGCAGGCTGTGCTGGACACGTTGATCCCCAAGAAGTTGGAAGTGCAGAGCGCAGCGGGCGCGTGGTACGCGATGCGCATCCATCCCTACCGCACCCTCGACAATGTCATCGAAGGCGCGGTTCTCACCTTTGCGGACATCACGGACGTGATGAGGACGCGGGAGGCGCTGCGCGAAGCCCACGGCCTGTCCCGGCTGGCCGCGGTGGTGCGCGATTCGGGCGATGCCATCACGGTGCAGGATCTGAGTGGCCGCACCCTGGCCTGGAATCCGGGCGCGGTACGGCTGTATGGCTGGAGCGAAGCCGAGGCGCTGCAGATGAACGTGCGCGACCGCATCCCGCAGCCGCAGCGCGAGAACGCGCTGGCCAAGCTCGTCCAGCTGAGTCGGGCGGAAGTTCTGCAGCCGTATCGCACCCAACGCCTCACCAACCAAGGGGCGGTGGCGGATGTCACGATCGTCTCCACCGCTTTGATCGATGAGGCCGGGCAGATGTACGCGATTGCGACCACGGAACGGCGTGTGCCATCAACGACGGATCGGGAGGACTCACGATGACCGGCAAGGATAGACGCCTGGGCAAGAACGCCGCGCTGCGCCAGCAGGTGGAAGAGATGCTCCGGAGACAGGGCGTCCCGTCATCCCCCGTTGGGGAGGTCCAAGGGGCGTCGGAACAGCTCGAGCCCTCGTCGCCCGAAGATATTGTGGTGACGCTGCACGAGCTGCGGGTCCATCAGATCGAGCTGGATATGCAGAACGAGGAGCTGCGCCGCACGCAAGCGGCGCTGGGCGCCGAGCGAGAGCGCTACGTGGACCTCTACGACCAGGCCCCGGTTGGTTATTGCACCGTCAGTGACCAGGATCTGCTCATCGAGGCCAACCTCTCCGTCGCCACCTTGCTGGGCGTGGCCCGGGACGCGCTGATCAAGCAACCGATCTCCCGGTTCATTTTCAAGGAAGACCAGGACATCTATTACTTGTTCCGAAAACAGCCCATTAGGGCGGGAAAGACGCAGGCGTGCGAGCTGCGTATGGTGACTATAGACGGCACCGCATTCTGGGCGCATCTGCAAGCGACGGTCGTGCAGGACGAAGGCAACGCGCCGGTATGCCACCTCGTGATGACCGACATCACCGAGCGCAAGCAGGCGGAGACGGAGCGCGAGAAACTCGAAGAGCAGCTTCGGGCGTCGCAGAAGATGGAAGCCATCGGCAACCTCGCGGGCGGCATTGCGCACGACTTCAACAACCTGCTTTCCGTGATCCTGTGCTGCACCGATTTCGCAATGGCCGGGGTGCGGGAGGATGACCGTACCAGGGATGAACTCCTGGAGGTGAAGAAGGCCGGCGAGCGTGCGGTGGCACTGACCCGGCAACTGCTTGCCTTCAGTCGCAAGCAGGTGTTGCAACCCGTGGTCCTCGACCTGAACCAGATCACCGCGGGGGTCGAGAAAATGCTCCGGCGGATCCTCGGCGAAGACATCGACTATGTCCAGGTGCTTGCGCCAGACCTCGGCGCGGTCCGGGCCGACCCAGGCCAGATCGAGCAGGTGCTGATGAACCTGGTGGTCAACGCACGCGACGCCATGCCCACCGGGGGCAAGCTCACCATCGAGACATCCAACGTGGATCTCGATGAGGAATATGCGGCACGCCACGTGGCCGTGAAGCCCGGGCCCTACGTCCGCTTCACGGTCAGCGACACCGGTTGCGGCATGGATACTGCGACGCAGGCGCGGATCTTCGAACCGTTCTTCACCACCAAGGAGAAAGGCAAAGGAACCGGCCTTGGGCTCTCCACCGTGTATGGCATCGTCGCGCAGAGCGGCGGCACCATCTGGGTGTGCAGCGAGCCCGGCCAGGGCACCACGTTCAAGATCTATCTGCCGCGGGAGATCTCGGCCAAGATGACGGTGACTGCCACCAGACTCGCGGCAGTCCAGACCCCGCCAACCGGAACTGAGACCATTCTCGTGGTTGAGGATGAAGAAGCCATACTCAACATTGCCGAACGGATTCTGCACGAGGCCGGGTACACCGTGCTGACCGCCGCGAGTCCGGACGACGCGCTGATGGCCTGCAAAGCGCAGCAGGGCAAGATCCACCTACTGCTGACCGACGTCGTGATGCCGCAGATGGGCGGGAGGGTGCTAGCCGAGACCTTGGTGGTGGCCCGTCCGGGGATCAAGGTGCTCTACATGTCCGGCTACACCGACGACGCCATCGTTCACCACGGTACACTTGATCCAGGGACCCATTTCATCGCCAAGCCGTTCAGTGCGGCGGATCTCACGAGGAAGGTCCGCAAAGTGCTGGACAGTGATATAGCCAATCCTGGTGCCTAGGCATCATGGAGGTATGGCGTCCACGAGCAGGTCACGGCTTCCGAGAATAGCAGCTGTCGGCGGTCAGGTGGGTTTCGCGCGCCGCTGTCCTCGATTTGCCGCTCGTGACCCTTGACCCGAAAATCTCATCCTTTGCCCCCGCCGTGGGTGTCCGCATCGTTTGGTAGTTTCGCGCCCCGAGGGGGTGACCGACACAGATGTCCAGTGACCGGCACACGGGCGTTTTCGCATGCCAACGCAAGGGCCGGCTCGCGTCCGCTCCGAACCCCTTCCCTTCCGACCTCTGCGTCCTCTGTGCCCTCTGTGAGAAACAGCTAACTACGTCGAAAACCCCGCCTTCAGGTTGTGAACCACGTCCGGCGTCTTGCCCAGCGCCTCTCGGCGCGACAGACGGACCTTGCCGGATGCGCGGTCGATCCCGATCACCTTGACCAACATTTCGTCGCCCTCCTTGCAGATGTCCTCCACCACGCGCACCCGCTTCTCGTCGAGTTCGCTGATGTGCACCAGTCCGTCGGTGCCGGGCAGGATCTCCACAAAGCAACCAAAGTCCGCCAGCCGCCTGACCACGCCCAGGTAGAACTCGCCCACCTCGGGCTCGGCGGTCAGCCCCTTGATGATGTCGATCGCCTTCTGGGCCATCAAGCCGTCGGGCGAGGCGATGTGGACGGTGCCATCGTCTTCCACATCGATGGCCACCCCGGTCTGCGAGGTGATCCCGCGAATGGTCTTGCCCCCTGGGCCGATGATGTCGCGGATCTTGTCCGGCTTCACCTTGAGGGTGAAGATGCGCGGGGCGTACTTGTTCAGCTCCTCACGCGGGGCCGGCAACGCCTCTGCCATCTTGCCCAGAATGAACATGCGCCCGCGCTTCGCCTGCTGCAGGGCCTGCTCCAGGATTGCCCGGCTCAGCCCCTGGATCTTGATGTCCATCTGCACAGCGGTGACGCCGTTGCGCGAGCCGCACACCTTGAAGTCCATATCGCCCAGGTGATCTTCGTCGCCCAGGATGTCGGATAGCACGGCCACGCGCTCGCCTTCTTTGATGAGGCCCATGGCAATGCCAGCCACCGGCGTCTTGATGGGCACGCCGGCGTCCATCAGCGCCAGCGCGCCGCCACACACCGAAGCCATCGACGAGCTGCCGTTGGATTCCAGGATCTCGGACACCACGCGGATGGTGTAGGGGAAGTCGTCCTCCTTGGGCAGCACCACCGACAGGGCCAGCTCGGCCAGGTGGCCGTGGCCCGTCTCACGCCGGCTGGCGCCGCGCAGAGGCTTGGTTTCCCCCGTGGAGAAAGGCGGAAAGTTGTAGTGCAACATGAAGGTCTTGTCGAACTCGTCGCCCAGGCCCTCGATGTGCTGCGCGTCCTGCTTGGTTCCGAGGGTCGTGGTGACCAGAGCCTGGGTCTCCCCCCGCGTGAACAGCGCGGAGCCATGCGTGCGCGGCAGCAGGCTCACCTCGCAGGTGATGGTCCGGATGTCCTCGGTGGCCCGGCCGTCGATGCGCCGGCCCGTGTTGAGCACCAGCTCGCGTAGGTGCTTCTTCTTGGCCGACTCGTAGACCTCCTTGATCTCAGAGTCACGCTCGGAAAATTCTGTCTTGGCTACTTCCAGGATTTCGCTCCCCACCGCATCCAGGGCCGCATAGCGCTCGAGCTTCTCGCGGATGGCCATGGCGGCTTCGATCTTGGGCTGGGCCAACTCGCGCACGCGCGCATCCAGTGCGAAATCCACCACTGGCGCCTGGAAGGCACGCTTGGGCTTGCCCACCGCGGCCCGCAACTTCTCCTGCAGGTCGATGAGCGGCTGCGCCGCCTTGTGCGCGAACATGAGCGCGTCCACCAGCACTTCTTCCGACACATGCTGGGCCCCGCCCTCAACCATCACGATGGCGTCGCGGCTGGCCGCCACGGTCAGGTCCAGTTCCGAGGCCTCGCGCTGGGCGAAGGTCGGATTGACCACGAACTCGCCGCCCACCCGTCCCACGCGTACGCCGGCAAAGGGCCCGGCCCAGGGCAAGTCGGAAAGGTGAAGCGCGGCCGAGGCGCCGGTCATGGCCAGCACGTCGGTCGGGTTCTCCCGATCGGTGGACAGGACCATGGCGATGACCTGGGTGTCGAAGCGCCATCCCTTGGGAAACAGCGGCCGGCAGGGCCGGTCGATGATCCGCGAGGTCAGCACTTCCGCCTCGGTCAGCCGTCCTTCGCGTTTGAAATAACCGCCCGGGATCTTGCCCGCAGCCGAGGTCTTCTCCAGATAGTCGACGGTGAGCGGCATGAAATCGATGCCAGGCCTCACCGTGGCCGCGCCCACCGCCGTGACCAGCACCATGGAGTCGCCGAAGCGCACCACCACGGCCCCGTCGGCCTGCTTGGCCATGCGGCCGACCTCGATCGAGAGCTCTTTTCCACCTAGGGCCACGCCTTCGCGTACAAACATTTTTCTCACTCCTCTTTGGCGGCCCCTGTGGCTTCGTCCCTCATCGCGCGGGTCCGGATCGATTCTGCGCCAAAAGCCGAACGCGGCTCGAACCGGCGGGAAGAAGGATGAACGCAAGCACCGGGGCCCTCGGTTTACGTGGCGGGCGATGCGTCGTGCGCCGCCCGCCTTCCTGCATGGGAAACTTCGGGCCTACTTGCGAATACCGAGTGATACGATCACGTCTCGGTAGCGCTTGATGTTCTTCTTCTTCAGATAGTCAAGTAGCCGGCGCCGCTGTCCGACCAGCATCAACAGGCCACGACGGGAGTGGTGGTCTTTGGTGTGCTCGCGAAAATGCTCGGTCAGATAGGCGATACGCTCAGACAAAAGAGCTATCTGGACTTCGGGGGATCCGGTGTCAGCCGGACCCCGGGCGTACTTCTTGACAACTTCTGCTTTCTTAACTGCGGCTAGCGCCATGCAATCACACTCTTTTCTGTAACTTTCTCTTTTTCTCTCAGTCTAATTTCCTACATTGCGCGCCGAGAGTCAACCGACGTTGAAGACGCGCAGAATGTGCACGGTACCCTCCGTGCCCCGATCCACCACGGCGATCACAATACCCGGCGGAAGCAAGATACAGAGAGGACCGCTCTCGACGGCGCCAGGCCCGATCTCATCCCAACGCACGCGCTGGCCGCGAGCCAGACGCTGGGCCAGCGCATCGCCGACCGTCACAGCCGGCAGGTGGGCGAGCGAGTCGCGCAACGAAACGAAGGGCAAGGCGCGCCCTTGGTCAACCCAAGCGTCTATGTCGTCCAAGCTCATGGCCTGCGCCAGCTCAAAGGGGCCCGATGCCGTCCGGCGCAACTCGGCCAGATGCGCCCCCACGCCCAGTTGGCGGCCCAGATCCGCGGCGAGCGAACGAACGTACGTCCCCTTCGAGCAACGAATCCGCAGGCGCGCGCGATCGGGCGGCTCGTACGCCAGGAGTGAGAGCTCGTGCACCTTCACCCGCCGGGGCGCCCTCTCGATCGTCTGCCCGGCGCGCGCGTAGCGATAGAGCGGCTTGCCGTGGTGCTTGAGTGCCGAGAACATCGGCGGGACCTGCTCGATCTCCCCGCGAAAAGCCGCCAGGGCCGCTTCCAGCCGGGTGCCATCGAGATCGCCGATCGGTTTCTCAGACAACACCCGCCCGGTGGCATCCAGGGTGTCGGTTTCGACGCCGAAGCGCACGACAGCCAGGTATTCCTTGTCAGCGTCGAGCAAGAAGGGAATGACTTTCGTGGCCTCCCCCACGCACACCGGCAGCACACCCGATGCCATGGGGTCGAGCGTCCCGCCGTGGCCAAGCTTGGGGGCGCGCTCCGCACCGCCCCTGGCACGCACGAGCGTCCGGCCCACCCTGCGCAGCACGGCGAAGGATGTGGGACCGACCGGCTTGTCGACGACCAGAACGCTCACTCTTTCTTGGCCACCTCGCGCAGAAGCTGCTCGATGCGATCCTCCTGGTCCAACACACGGTCAACCTCGAAGTCGAGCCCGGGCGTCGCCTTGAGCCTCAGGCGCTTGCCCACCTGCCCGCGCATGAACCCGGCCGCACTCTGCAGGCCCGCGCGGACCTTCTCCAAGGCCGCGTCGTCGGCGCCGTGCACGGTAAAGAACACGCGCGCCTGGCGGAGATCGCCGGTGATGCGAACGTACGTGATGGTGATCAGGCCTGCGTCGCGCACGCGCGGATCTTTGATCGCTCCGCGCACCACCATCTCCCCGAGAATCTCCCGGATCTCGCCCGCCACCTGTTCCGTGCGTTGACTCATGCCTGCCCTACCCCCTCCAGCCCAGGTCGTTTTCCGCAAGGGGTTGGCTAAAGGTCAGAAGCTCACGTTCCACGTTAGTCGTTTCCGCTAGCTCGCGCACGAAGCGCACCACCTCGTCCAACGCCGATTCCACGAAGCGGCGATCGTTGCCCACCAGCGCCAGGCCCACCACACCACTCTGCCATACATCGTGTTCGTCCACCTCGGCGATGGCGACGTTGAACTTGTTGCGCACACGATCCTTCACCCGCCGCAGAACCATCCGTTTCTCCTTCAGAGAATGGCTCTCCGGAACGAAGAGCGTGATACGGGCGATACCAACGGTCATGCCGGTGGGAAAGACCTCTGCTACTTTCGCGCAGGCGGTGCGGAGGTGGGCTGGTCCAAGACCGCCGCGATGGACTCCACCTCGAAGGCCTCGATGATGTCGCCCTCTTTGACATCGCCGTAGTTCTCGATGCCGATGCCGCACTCGTAGCCGTGGGTGACCTCACTGGCGTCTTCCTTGAACCGGCGCAGCGAACTCAGCCGGCCGGTGTGGACCACCACCGAATCGCGAATCAGGCGCACATGGGATCGGCGCGTGACCTTGCCCTCGACCACCGTGCAGCCGGCCACGGTACCCGCCTTGGTGATGTGGAACACCTGGCGCACCTCGGCCCGGCCCAGGATCTTCTCTTTGGTCACCGGCAAGAGCATGCCCAGCATGGCCTTCTTCACATCGTCGATGGCGTCGTAGATGATCTGGTAAAGTTTGATGTCGACGCCTTCTTGATCGGCCAGCGCGCGCGACTTGCCCGCAGGCCGCACGTTGAAGCCGACCACGATGGCCGCGGACGCCTTGGCCAGGGTCACATCCGACTCAGTGATGCCGCCCACCGCGGCTGCGATCACGTTCACACCCACCGTCGGCGTGGACAGATTGCGCAGGGCGTTGGAAATGGCCTCCACCGATCCCTGCACATCAGCCTTGAGCACGATGCGCACCTCTTTCACCTCGCCCAACTTGATCTTCTCGAGGATGTTCTCCAGCGACACGCGCGTGGTGCTGCTGGCTTCCTTGCGCTTGCGCTGCTCGCGCCGGTGTTCGACCAGCGCCTTGGCCGACTTTTCATCGGCGACGACGTTGAAGATCTCGCCCGCGTCGGGAACGCCATCGAGGCCGAGCAATTCGACCGGCGTGGAGGGCGGGGCCTCGGTGATGTTCTGGCCCTTGTCCCCCAACATGGCGCGAAGCTTTCCGTAGGCTTCGCCGGCCACCACCAGGTCGCCCCCGCGCAGGGTGCCTTCTTCTACCAACACCGTCGCGATGGCGCCCCGAGACCGATCCAGGCGCGCCTCCACCACGTGACCCTTGGCCGCTTTCTTGGGATTGGCCCTCAGTTCCAGCACCTCGGCCTGCAAGGCCAGCATCTCCAGCAGCCGGTCGATGCCCTGCTTGGTCTTCGCGGAAACCTCGACGAAGATGGTCTCGCCGCCCATTTCCTCCGCGACCAGCTGCTGCTCCATCAGGCGGGTGCGAACCATGGCCGGGTTGGCGCCCGGCTTGTCGATCTTGTTGATGGCCACCAGGATGGGAACCCCGGCGGCCTGCGCGTGCTTGATGGCCTCAACGGTTTGAGGCATGGGGCCTTCTTCGGCCGCGACCACGATGACCACGATGTCCGTCATCTGGGCACCGCGCGCCCGCATGGCGGTGAACGCCTCGTGGCCGGGAGTATCCAGGAACACGACGTCGCCGTGCGACGTGTGTACGCGATAGGCTCCGATATGCTGGGTGATGCCGCCAGCCTCGCCGCCCGCAACGTTGGCCTTGCGAATGGCGTCGAGCAAAGAGGTCTTGCCGTGGTCCACGTGGCCCATGACGGTCACCACCGGAGCGCGCGGCAGCAGGTCTTCGGGGTTGTCCTCCACCTGTCCTTCGGAGATGACCTCTTCTTCGTTGAAGGCGGTGGACTCGACCTGATAGCCAAACTCCGTGGCAATCAGGCTGGCGGCGTCCAACTCGATGTTCTGGTTGATGTTCACGCCCATCATGCCGAGCGCCCAGAGCTTCTTGACCACCTCGTTGCCCTTGACCCCCATCTTCTGGGCCAGGTCGGCCACCCCGATGGCCTCGCCCATGCGGATCACACGCTTGTGCTCCGCCGGCGTCGTGATG
>Ga0224516_1000097_pt1 | contig 21902 bp, 29 predicted proteins | sample IRFST0metaG_FD_179884 | JGI IMG/M metagenome (GOLD analysis project Ga0224516, IMG submission 179884) | Peat soil microbial communities from Stordalen Mire, Sweden - IR.F.S.T0 | ecosystem: Environmental > Terrestrial > Soil > Wetlands > Peat | place: Sweden: Norrbotten County, Stordalen Mire... | reverse complement strand
ATTTATAAAAGTATGTTAAGATAAATCTTGCGAGTGAGACGTGCAATCGCTGCTAGACTTGATCTAGGAGAGGAAAGTCCGAGCTCCATAGGGCAGGGTGCTGGATAACGTCCAGTCAAGGCGACTTGAAGGAAAGTGCAACAGAGATATACCGCCTAAGTTTACTTGGGTAAGGGTGGAAAGGTGATGGTAAGAGCTCACCAGCGTGATGGAGACTTCACGGCTATGTAAACCCCACTTGGAGCAAGACCGAATAGAGAGGTATTAAGGGGCTGCCCGTCCCGCCTCCGGGTGCGTCGCTTGAGTCTACTGGCAACGGTAGACCTAGATAGATGATTGCTTAATACAGAACTCGGCTTATGGCTTATCTCGCAACAAGGTAAATGGATGGTTGAGCAGTATTTAGATATTGCTTTGCCCACATTTTGCCCATATGACAAACAAAGAAGTACTTTTACTTTATATATAGAAATTATTTTGTTATATTTAAAATATTAGATATAGTTTGGGTTGCTTCTCTATTCAAATTATCAGTAACGTGCGCATAAATGTCACTGGTAGTTTGCATTAAGGAGTGACCCAATCTTTCTTGAAGAACTTTCATACTCACACCACCTTCTAATAACAAAGTTGCATTAGTATGTCGTAAATCGTGCCAACGTATATTTTTTTCTACATTGCAATATTTCATCAATCTTTTTATTCTCTGTAATAAACTTGATGGTATCATGAATTTTCCGTTTTCTTGAACTAATAAAAGATTAGGATATTCATTATTAAATTTATTTTTTATATAAAATTCTCCATATTTAAGTTTATTCATTTTTAATGTTTTTTTATGATTTTCAATTTTATTGCAAAGAGAGTTACTTATAGGCAGTGTCCTATATGATGATTCTGTTTTTAATTTTGAAGATAATACATAAGTATTTTTAACCCTTATTAAAGCTTGTTGGATTGTTAATGTTTGCTTCTCTATATTAATATCTTTATCTATATCTAATCCACATAATTCACCACGCCTTAGTCCAGTTTCGGACGTAATATCTAAAGCAAGTCTAAATATATAATCTTCATATGAATCAGAATTTACTTTTTTATATATAAGTCTTAATTCTTCTATAGTAAGCACATTAGCCTTAAATTTTGCACGTCTTGGAGTATCAACAAATCTGCAAGGACTATTATTTATTAACTGTAATTTTACTGCTTTATTAAGAGCACTTCTTAAAATGCCATAATAACTTTGAACAGAAGTTGGAGAAATCAATTTATTAGTATTTACTTTGACTTTTTTTAAATCTCGAATAAATTTTTCAATATGCATAACTTTAATATCACTAAGTTTAATGGATCCAATCATAGGATTTATATATTTTTCCATTGTTTGCACATATTTATTATATGTGTTTTCACTTTTTTCATCTTTTATATAATCATCAACCCACATAAGCATGTAATCTTTCAATAACATATCAGAATCTGATATGTAGCCATTATTTATCCTGTATAAAACGTCATTTAATTTCTTTTCTGCTTCTTCTTTAGAACCACCTCTTTTTTCAATCAATTTGTCATTTTCTCGGTAACGATAATACCATATGTCACCCCTTTTACGAATACTTCCACGCATAAAAATCACTCCTTTTTGTATTTTTTCGAACTGTTGTTCGCCTTGCGTTTATAAAATAAACCAGTATTAAACTGGATATTAGCAATTTTAAGAAACATTTTCAGCATTAAACATTTTAACAAAAGCGAAAGTAGGCTCAAACGCAATAAAATATTTATCAAATCTTTTACCAATACCATATTGCTTCTTAAAATCATCCATGATATTAGTCATTTCATCTACAGTTAATTCATAAAAATCTGCTATTTCATATATATTACTGCAACCGCATTTCATTGCATAAACTATGTCCAATGGCTCTAATACAAATGTATATCCATGTCTACGAGCAACTAATTCTTGTTTTCTATTTTCTAATTTTGTTTGGTCACTTATATCTCCATATGTTTTATAGTGGTGTCCCAACTCTTCGGCGAGAACACCATGTTTTTGTTTTTCATTTAATCTATTGTTTATCAATATTTTATTATTGCAATAATAACCACATTCTTCATAATCACCAAAATCTATTTCTTTTACCCTTATACCATTATTTTCAGCCTTAACTAATAATTTTTCATATCTTGTCATATGTAATCCACTCCTCGATTACTCTTCTTCATCCATTTGTTTAAATATTGCTTTAGCTTTCTTTATTCTTTCTTTAGCTTTTTCAGGAGAAAGTCCATCATCATGTGCAGCGAAGTTATATTCTGCGTGTTTTTCAGCTACATATAATTCAGTTATATTATGTTTAGAAGCACTTGTTTCATCGTATGTATTTTCTATATATTTATTTATTTCAGTTAATTCAGAGACTCTTTTTAAAGCTTCCTCTTTACCAATCCTATTTAATTTATTAAATTCATTTATTAATTCATTTTGTTTTAAAACTTGAATATTAATATCAACATTTTCATCTTCTTTAATATCCCAACCCATTATTAATGCTGGGGATATATTTAAAGCTTTAGCAAGAGCAACTATATTATCACGTCTAATATTTTCTATCATGCCAGTTTCCCATTTTCTAACGGTACTTTTGCCAACACCAATCATATTTCCCAATTCTTCATATGTAAGATTTAACTCTAATCTTTTTTCACGAATAATATTTTTAATATCCAACATAATCCCTCGCTTTCATGTATCCATTATAATACATTTGTGTCTTTTATGCAACTTTTGATAAAAATATTTTTTAAAAGTGTCTTTTTAGGCTTGACAGTATTTTGAAATGAGAATATACTAAAAGTGTCCCAAACGACACAAAAGGAGTTGAAAAGACATTGAATATAAACTTATTGAAGGCACAAATCGCATTAAAAGGCAAAAACGTAAGTGAGATTGTAAAAATCTTAAAAATTAGTAAGTCTGCATGGTATAGAAAAATACGTATGAAGAGTGATTTTACTAGACAGGAAATTTGCATATTAATGGATCTCTTAGAAATTGAAACTGATAAAGCAATGGAAATTTTTTTTGATGACAAAGTGTCTTGAAAAGATACTTTACAAAAAGGAGAGTAAAACTTAGTTAAAAAAGAACTTAGTTGTTATAAAGAAAAATTCACAAGAATTAAAGTATTACTTGCATAATTAATAATCAGACAAGCATATCTAAAACTCAAAAGCAATTACACCTGTAATTTTCAACTTAAGAGTAAAAAAGTATTAAAAATAAAATTAAGGAGGACTAGCTATGGAACTACACACAATAAAAGAAGTATCTAAAAAGTTAAAAATAAATGTATCTGATACGTATAAACTTATAAAAGCAGGTCATTTACAAGTATTGAAGCTTGGAGCACTTAAAGTAACATCTTTAGAGTTGGAAAGATTTATAGCAAATGCAGGTGGCAAAGATTATTCAGATTTGAATAATGTTAAAGAACTAGCATAACATAACTAAAATTCAGACAAGCCTATATTAAAATTCAAAGCAATTACAACCTTGTAATTTTCAGATTGAGGAATTGGAACGAGAAATATATTTTAAGGAGGACAAGCCAATGAACAAATTAATGCCATTAGAATTTAAAAATCAAAGAATTATTATGACTAAAGTTTTATCAGAAGAGTATGGAACAGAAGAAAGAAGAATAACTGAAAATTTCAAAAGAAATGAAGAAAGATTTATAGAAGGTAAACATTATGTATTGCTTCAAGGTGAGTTATTAAGAGAGTTTAAAAGCAACAACGCTGAAAGCGTATCTGCTAATGTAAACAAGTTGTATCTTTGGACAGATAGAGGGGCAGCAAGACATGCAAAAATTTTAGATACAGATGAAGCTTGGGATGTATATGAAGCATTAGAAGAAAGTTATTTTAATCCCAAAGATAATACTTTGAATACTGATAACTTATCACCAGAACTTCAGATGTTCAATAAGATGTTTCAAGCATTAGCAAATAGTGAGTTAGAACAAAAGAAGATAAAAGCTGAGATTAAAGAGACTAATACTAAGATAGACGGAATTAAGGATATAGTAGCTTTAAATTCTACAGATTGGAAAAATGATTCTAAAAATCTAATAGTCAAGATAGCACATAAGCTTGGTGGAAATCAATTTATCCAAGATGTATATAAAGAAATTTACACAAGTTTAGAAAGAAGAGCAGCTTGTCAATTAAAAATAAGAAAAACTAATAAGCAAAAGAAAATGGCATTAGAGGGTGCTTGCAAATCAAAAATTAATGCAGTTAGTAATTTAGACATTATAGGTGAAGAGAAGAAACTTTTAGAATGTTTCTTGGCCATAACAAAAGAACTTGCAATTAAATATGGAGTTTAGAGGGAGGAATAATTAATGGATATTTCAAAAATTGCTACTAAGGATTTAGTTAAAGAACTATCAAAAAGAAATGGTGTAGAAACCAAAGAACTAGAACCACATAAAGAAGAAAATATATCAGTATGTGGTCCAGCAATAGTTTTAATTATTACAGATTAGGCTACCTTATTGTATCTGTAAGAATTTTTGATAAAAGCATGGTGATATTCACCTTTTGATGAAGCATTTAAAAGACCATTATAAATGTTTTCGGGAACATTGTAATAGTCATATAAACCTGAATTAAATTGAATCCTTAAAGTCGTAGAAGCTTTATCATACCCTACAGCTACAAGATTACTAGAAGACACTGAAACCATATTCATTAAAATACACCTCCTTTCAACAATATTTTACCATATTTTTGAAAGGAAATAAATAGAAAGAAGTGATTAAATTGTCAAATAGAAATTCACTTGAAGCTTTATATTATGTTTGGGATACAAAACCTATAGATCATCTATTTACTGGTGAAGTTGAACAATTTCATGAAGATCTATCTCAAGCAAATGTTACTAAAACTGAATATTTGGAATATGCACGTAATAAACAGAAGGAGGAATTACAAAATGCCAAGATTCAAATTGTCAGTTGATGAAACTGTAAATACAATGAAATTTATTGAGATTAATACACCACTTAGTGAAATAGAGATTGATGCATTACTTACTAAAATCGAGAAAATAGAGATTACAAGTACTGAGGTTTTATCTAAAATACTAGAAGCTCACAACGTAAAAGTTACTAATGTAACAACGTCAGGTCAATCATACTACACAAATGCGGCAACACTAGAAATTGAAGAATTAAAAGAGACTATGGTATTTGAGTTTTTAACTGACTTAAAGACTAGAACCACTGATGAACAATTCAAAGATATCCTAGCAGCAACAGACCAAGACATTAAATTTAATAGAATTGGATTTGGAAAAACTACAGGACCTAAAAAGTTTATAGAAATTTGTACAGGCTGTGCAAATGTATTTTTAAGATATTGAGAGAGGTGAAAAAGTTGAAAGAAAATTGGTATGCATTTTATTTATGTATACGAAAAGAGATGTCGATTGATAAAGCACTCACTAAGATGGCAGTTGCATTTAAGGGTCATTGCAGACAAATGAATCCAAGGCCTAGTAAATATTCAGAAAAAGATGTTGAAAATATCCTAAGTCTCAAAGATAAGGGTAAGTCTTACAAAGAGATTGGCGAAATTATAGGCATGACAACAGCTCAAGCAGCAGGTGTAGTAAGAATGTACAAACAAAAAGCCACTAGGACACCGACCAAAGTAGTCCAAGTAGCATTATAAAAATATTCAAGATTCATTATATCACAAAGGAGTGTGATTGTAATAAAAAATTGGGATAAAGAAATTCAGCAAGCTAAAGAAGACGTAATTCAAGCTAAGAAAGATGTATGGATCCAGGAGTGGAAATATAACAATCCAAATGAGAAAGTAATACCTGAACCACCTAATAAGGAAGTTAAAGCATGGTTTATAGGTCAATGGGAAACAGGATTTGTATGTGTAGATTTAGATGAACTTATGAAGTTGCCTAAAAAGCAAAGAGATAAAATTTTAAAACTAGGTGGTATATAGCCATGAGTAAGAAAGTAGCACTAATTAAGTTTCAAAGAAGAAGCTTTGACCAGGAGTACTCATATTTCACAGACATTGAAGATTTAAAGAAAGATGATGTAGTAATTGTACCAACTAGCAATTCATATTCAATAGGAATATTTAGCAGATATTCAACAAGCAAGCTTCATATAGAAAAAGCAGAGAAATGGATTGTTAAAAATATCAGTCCAGATGTTGAAGCTTATGAGGAAAAATTATTCTTAGGAGGTTTTGATTAATGGGATATGGCACAAAGGTAAAATTGCCAATGGATGGTTGTGCATTCCTTCATGGTGGGGGTGGTATATGTCCTTATAATACAAAAATCTGTAAGGAAAAATGCGATAAATATTCACAAGTTGGTGATCCATCAAAGGAGATCTTTCATGATTGGAATAATGGAATAGAAAAATTAAAACTTGAATTAAGACTCAAACATTTTGGGACTACTGAAAAGTTAGATATTAATCCAATAGTGAAGCAGGAGCAAGAAGAATTTAATGAAGAAGACTTCTTAGGGTAGACATAGTAAGTAAAAAAGTTAAATAAATTTTAGGAGGAAAATTAATTATGAAAATGAATGTGGAATTTGAATCAAGAGAAGAATTATTAAGCTTTGTAGGTATGTTTGGTGGTACTGCGATAACAAATATAACAGTGTCAGAGCAATCAGCACCAGTAAAGACAGAAAAGCCAAAAGAAGAAGTTAAAGTTGCAACTGAAAAAGTTAAAAAGAATAAAGTAGCACCAGTTGAAGATAAGAAGGAAGAAGCAACTAAAGTTGATGCAGAAGTAACTGGAGTTGATACGACATCTACAGAACCACTAAAGGATGTAGAAGTTAGTGAAGAAAACTCAGGTGAAGAAGTTGAGATTACTAGTGTAATGGTAAGAGCAATATGTTCTAAAGCAATTAAAGCAGGTAAGTCAGCAGAAGTTAAAAACATCGTTAGTAAATACGGTGCAGCTAAATTACCAGATTTAAAAGAAGAATGTTATGCAGATGCATATAAGGATGTGGAGGCGTTGCTATAATGGCTGAACATGCAATATTAAGTGCAAGTTCGTCACATCAGTGGATTAACTGCACACCTAGTGTTGAACTAGAAAAGGGTTTTGAAAATAAAACTAGTGAAGCTGCAGAAGAAGGAACATTGGCACATGAACTTGGGGAACTAAGTTTAAGGCTCCAATTAGCTGAAATTACTAAGAAAAAATTTAGTTCTGAATTTAAGAAGATAGAAGCAAATAAACTCTACAAAAAGGATATGCCAGATTACGTTGAGATTTACACAGATACTTGCATGGAGAAAGTTGCAGAAGCTAAAGCAACTACTCCAGATGCAATAGCTATAGTAGAACAAAGATTAGATTTTAGTGAGTGGGTACCAGATGGATTTGGGACTGGTGACTTTGTAATAATAGCAGATGGGACAATGGAAATATGTGATCTTAAATATGGAACAGGGACGCCAGTATCAGCTATAGATAATTCACAAATGAGACTATATGCACTTGGAGCAATAACAGAGTTTGGATTCTTATATGATATTCAAAATGTAAAAATGACAATTATCCAACCAAGACTTGATAGCATATCAACTGATGAAATGACAGTTGAGGATTTAATTAAATGGGCAGATGAAGTTGTTAGACCAACAGCAGAACTTGCAATCAAAGGTGAAGGTGAATTATGTGTAGGCAGTCATTGCAAATTCTGTAGAGCTATAGCAGTTTGCAAAGCTCAAGAAGAATATAATATGGAACTTGCTAAATATGAATTTTCAGATAGTTTGATTTTAAGCAATGAAGAAATTGCAGATGTATTAGGAAAAGTAGACAGTCTTGTAAGTTGGGGCACAAAAATAAAAGAACATGCATTAGATCAAGCACTAAAAGGAATAGAATATCCAGGTTATAAAGTGGTTGAAGGTAGAAGTAATAGAAAATGGACTGATGAAAAAGCAGTTGGTGACATATTACTTGAGCAAGGATTCGTTGAAAATATTATATATACTAAGAAACTTACTGGTATTACAAATATGGAAACAGCTATAGGTAAAAAAGAAGTTGTTAGGTTACTTGGGGATTATATTGAGAAACCGCCAGGCAAACCAACTCTTGCACCTGAGAGTGATAAAAGACCAGTATTTAATTCGGTTAAAGCAGATTTTGAGTAGGTGATTAAATATGAATTTTATTAGAAAAATAGTTCTAGGGTTAAATTTATTTCTAAAAGGTTTAGCAGAAGAATGCCCAGATATAACAAAACAAGAATTAGATCAATTAGATAGCATAACAAATAAAATATTAAATCAATTAAAGGAGAATGATTAATTATGATAAAAGCAACAAGAGCAGGAACAAAGGTAACTACAGGAAAGGTAAGACTATCTTATACACATCTTTTTGAACCACATGCAATTGAAGGTAATGAGGCAAAGTATTCAACTAGTGTATTAATTCCAAAGAGTGATAAAGAAACTCTTACAGCAATCAAGGAAGCAGTAGATCAAGTTAAAAAAGAAGGTACGGCTAAATGGGGCGGTAAAGTTCCACCTAATTTGAAAACACCATTAAGAGATGGGGATGCAGAAAGACCAGACGATGAAGCCTATGCAGGATGCTATTTTCTAAATGCTAATAGTAAGAATAAGCCTGGTGTAGTAGATGCAAATGTACAACCAGTAATGGATGCAACAGAAGTATATAGTGGTTGTTATGGTAGATTAACACTTAATTTTTATGCATACTCAGCAAGTGGCAATAAAGGAGTAGCATGTGGACTTGGTAATGTTCAAAAGCTTGAAGATGGTGAGCCATTAGGCGGATTTACAAGAGCAGAAGATGATTTTACGGCAGTAGGTTCTGCAGAAGATGACTTCTTAGGTTAAGAATATGGACATACTAAGCATAGATGTTGAAACATATTGTGACTTAGATATTAAAAATGTGGGTGCTTATAAATATTGTGAGCATCCATCTTTTGAAATAATGCTATTTGCATATGCTTTCAATGATGAACCAGTAGAAATTGTAGATTTTAAAAACCATGAAAATATACCATTTAGAGTTATAGATGCTCTTGATAATCCTAATGTAATTAAAAGTGCATTTAATGCAAACTTTGAAAGAAATGCAATTCAAAACTACATGATGCAAACATGGTGTCCACCAGAAGAATGGCAATGTACAATGATAAAAGCCTTGACTATAGGTTTACCAGGTTCACTAGATATGGTAGGTAAGGCGCTTCATATTGAAGAAGATAAGCAAAAAATGAAAGAAGGTAAAGCTTTAATTCAGTATTTCTGTAAGCCTTGCAAGCCAACTAAAGTTAATGGCCAAAGAGTTAGAAATATTCCAGAACATGCACCTGAGAAGTGGGAATTGTTTAAAGAATATTGTAAGCAAGATGTTGAAGCTGAAAGAGATATTAGAAATAAATTAAGTAAATATAAAGCTACAGATAAAGAACAAAAACTATGGGAATTAGACCAACATATCAATGATAGAGGGGTAAGAGCTGATATTGAGTTAATAGAAAAAGCTATTGAGTGTGATGCAGGATATGCACAAAAATTAAAGATTGAAGCTACAGAGCTTACAGGATTAAGCAACCCTAATAGTCCAACTCAACTAAAAGAATGGATAGGCCAAAGAATAGGATATGCAGTTGGTAGTCTTACAAAAGATACTATACCAACATTAATAAGAGATGCAGAGCTTCAAGGGATAGATGAAGTTAAAAGAATTTTAGAACTAAGGCAACTTATGGGTAAGACTTCAATTAAGAAATATCAAACAATGCAAGTTGCAAGATGTGCAGATGAAAGAATAAGAGGATTATTGCAATTCTATGGAGCTAACAGGACCGGTCGGTGGGCAGGAAGATTAGTACAAGTACAGAACTTACCCCAGAACCATTTGCCTGACTTAGATGATGCGAGAAACTTAGTATTAGAAGGAAAATTTGATGATATAGAGTTTCTATATGATAGTATTCCAGATACATTAAGTCAACTTATAAGAACTGCGTTTATACCTGCAGAAGGAAATAGATTTCTAGTAGCTGACTTTTCTGCTATTGAGGCTAGAGTTATTGCATGGTTAGCAAATGAAATTTGGAGACTTGATGTTTTCAACACTCATGGAAAAATATATGAAGCTTCAGCAAGTCAAATGTTCAAAGTACCAATTGAAAGTATTAAAAAAGGTAGTGATCTTAGGCAAAAAGGAAAAATATCAGAATTGGCCTTAGGTTATGGTGGAAGTGTTGGAGCTCTTATCTCAATGGATAAATCTAAGAGTATTCCGGAAGAAGAATTACCAGGACTAGTTAAGAGTTGGAGAAATGCAAATCCTAAAATAACTAAGTTCTGGTGGGATTGTGATAAAGCAGCTAAAAAAGCTATACAAGAAAAAACTACAGTATGTATTCAATATGGAATTAAATTTATATATAATCCTGGAGTTTTATTTATTCAATTGCCTTCAGGTAGAAAACTAAGTTATATAAGACCGAAGATTGAACCTGGACCATATGACAAACCTATTATTACTTATGAAGGCATGGAGCAAACAAGTAAACAATGGACTATTTTAGAAACTTATGGGCCAAAGCTTGTAGAAAATATTGTTCAAGCTGTTGCAAGGGATTGTTTAGCAGAAGCTATGTTTAAGGTTACTAAAGCAGGATATGACATTGTAATGCATGTACATGATGAAATTATTATGGATGTACCTAAAGGCTTTGGAAGTATAGAAGAAGTTAATAGTATTTTTGGTGAATCTATTGATTGGGCCAAAGGATTACCTTTAAGTGCTGATGGTTATGAATGCAGCTATTACAAAAAAGATTAAGGAGGAATAAGTTATGGACGATTTAGACTTTTTAGGAGAAGAGACAGTTGGAATACCGCTTAATGATAAATATAGAATAGAAACCTCAGATCCATTAAATGTTGTAGTTAAAGAAAGATATACACCAAAGCCTAAAGAAGAAGATGGAAAAATAGTTGAAGTATTTGAGGATCAATGGAAAACAATAAGCTATCATCCTAATTTAGAATTAGCATTTAAAAGTATTGTAGATAGAGAAATTAATATAACTGCTAGTAGTGGACTTGAAGCAGTTATTGCAAAGATAGAAGAATTAAAACAGTTTAAAAAGGTATTAAGTAATTCATAAAGTATCAACTAAGGGAAGGAAGCTAAACTAAGTGAATATCTTATTAGTAAATGTTGATGGGAGATTTAATATTGCTATAAGGAGAATGTATAACTATTTTAGAGCGGATCATGAAGTTGCTATGAAAGACTTGAAGCTAGATGGATATCCCGATAGGAAGAAAGTAATAGTTGATGCGAGTGGATTTAATATAGTGTACTCTAGCAATATTTTTGAAATCAATCAAAACAGATTTGAAATAATAGGTTGTAGTAATGTTGTATATGGTGGCATTGGTTCAATAAATCCATCATTGCAATTACCAATAGAAATAGAAAAAACAGATCCATTTTATTTTCATGATGAAGATACAAGTTATGGATTTATTACAAGAGGTTGTCCAAATGAGTGTTGGTTTTGTAAAGTACCTAAATTTGAGGGGAAATTAAAAGCTTATAACTCTATAGAGAGTGTTATTAAGCATGATAAAGTTAAATTCCTTGATAATAATATATTAGCTTATGACAAGCATATGGAAGTATTCAAATATCTCATAGATCGCAATATTAAATGTGAATTTAACCAAGGATTAGACTTTAGACTGATAAATGAAGACAATGCTAAATTGCTATCCAATCTTAATTATATGGGTGAATATATATTTGCTTTTGATGATCCTAAGTATCAGCCATTATTAGAAAGACAATTAAAAATCATAAAAAAATATATCTATAAGAATTGGAAATTAAAATTTTACATTTATCAAAATAAAAATATGGATATTGGGTTACTAATAAATAGAGTTGAATGGTGTAGAAAAAATAAGAGTTTGCCTTATGTAATGAGAGATATTAATTGTTGGGATAGTGAAGAAAGAAACTTCTATATAGATTATGCAGCATATTGTAATCAACCTAGTATTTTCAAAAACATGGACTTTGAAACATTTTTATATAAAAGAACTAAGAATCAAGAGCGGATCAGGGAGAGTTTGAAAATTTACAATACTAATATGAAAGAAAAGATACTAAACACAGATGCAGGGAAGGAGGTTTATACTTTGGAATCTACAAAAGCAAATGATAATCCAATATTTAAAATAAAACATGATGGCCAAGTAGCTTTTGCAACAGGAAGCAGCAAAACATCAAAGCATTGGAAAAATAAAAATATATTGTATTCAGTCTTAGTTGAAAAATTAAGCAATACAACAAGAACACATGAAACTTATTCAGAATATAAGAAGATGCCAAAGACTGATAGAGACAGAATAAAAGACGTTGGAGGGTTTGTTGGTGGTAGTCTTAAAAATGGTCGTAGAAAGGCAGAGAATGTTGCTAACAGAACTCTATTAACATTAGATTTAGATTATGTTGTTGGTGATGTATGGTCAAGCATAGAACTTTTATGGGACTTTTCAGTTACCATGTATTCAACTCATACTCATGCATCTGATAACCAAAGATTAAGGATTGTAATTCCATTATCAAGACCAGTTCTTCCTGATGAATATCAAGCTATAGCTAGAATGATTGCTGATGATATAGGAATAGATCAATTTGATGATACTACCTATGAGCCATCAAGATTGATGTATTGGCCATCAACTTCAAGTGATGGTGATTATGTATTTAAAGTACAAGATTTAGAGTGGCTTAATCCTGATGAAATATTAGAAAGATATACATTTGGTTGGGAAGATGTAAGTTATTGGCCAGAGAGTTCAAGAGCTAGAGCAAAGTTAAATTCAGCTATTAAAAAGCAAGAAGATCCTTTAGAAAAGAAAGGTGTTATAGGTGCATTTTGTAGGACCTATAGTATTAGTGAAGCAATAGCAGAGTTCTTAGAAGATATTTATACTGCAGGTGCTGATGATACTAGATACACATATACAGATGGAAGTACTTCAGGTGGATTAGTTATATATGAAGATAAGTTTTCATTTAGTCATCATGGTACGGATCCAACTAGTGGAATGTTATGTAATGCCTTTGACTTAATAAGGATTCATAAATTTGGTGATTTAGATGATGATGCAAAAGAAGATACTCCTGCTAATAGACTTCCATCATTCACTAGAATGTCAGAGTTTGCAGCTAATGACAATAAGGTAATGCAGACTTTAGGAAAAGAGCGTATGGAGAAGGCCCAAGAAGATTTTGACACAGTTATACCAGATGAAGAAATAAGCACAGAATGGCTTGAGAATCTTACTTATACTGTACAAGGAAAGATTGGTAGTACAATAAGTAACTTTTCATTAGTAATTGAAAATGAACCACTACTTAGAAATAATATAGCTTTTAATGAATTTTCTAACAGAGCTGTTGTAGTTGGTAAACTTCCATGGAGAAATAAGAATAATAAAGAAGATTGGAACGATACTGATGATAGTGGACTTAGAGAATTTATTGAAAAATACTATGGTATTTCAAGTACTGCAAAATGTGCTGATGCATTAGCATTAAGTTTTGAAAAGCACTCATTCCATCCTATTAAAGATTATTTAAATAGTGTTTCATGGGATGGGGTAGAAAGAGTCAATACCGTATTTATAGATTACCTTGGTGCAGAAGATTGTAGTTATGTAAGAACAGTATCAAAAAAAGTATTAACTGCAGCAGTTGCAAGAGTATTTGTTCCAGGTATTAAGTTTGATAATATGCTTATTCTAAGTGGAAAACAAGGTGTAGGTAAAAGTACAATAATTAAAAAGTTAGGTAAGGATTGGTATAGTGATAGTTTATCTACTGTAAGTGGTAAAGAAGCTTATGAACAACTACAAGGAGTATGGATACTAGAAATGGCTGAAATGATGGCCACAAAAAAGGCTGATATTGAAGCAACAAAACATTTCTTAAGTAAGACAGAAGATATATACAGAGTTGCATATGGAAGACGAACAAGCAGATTCCCTAGACAATGTATATTCATAGGAACAAGTAATGAACATGAGTTTTTAAGAGATAGTACAGGTAATAGAAGATTTTGGCCAGTAGATATTGCGGTAAATAAACCTAATAAAAATGTATTTAAGGATTTAGATAATGAAGTAGATCAAATATGGGCAGAAGCTTTGCAGTTATTTAAGAACAACGAGCCTTTATATTTAAGTCATGAAGAAGAACAAGAAGCTAAGAAGCAACAAGAATCACATAGTGAAGAAAGCGCAAAGGCAGGTCTTATAGAAGAATATTTAAACAAACCTATTACAGATGATTGGTATGGCTTAGGTATATCAGAAAAGAGAAATTATATACATGGTGGAGATTTTGGAGAAACACCTGCAGGTGATATCACAAGAAGTAAAACCTGTGTAATGGAAATATGGTGCGAGTTATTTAATGGCGAACCTAAGATGCTTACACCAATTATGTCACGCGAAATAAATGATATTTTAAAAGGTATAGAAGGTTGGAAATCATATGATGGTAGATTAAGATTCGGGAAGACATATGGGACTCAAAGAGCCTTTGTGAGAGTGTAGCATGGAAGAAAGTAAAGTTGAAAAGTATTTAAAGAAGCAAGTAGAAAAAATAGGTGGTAAGGCTTACAAATGGAATCCAACTGGAGTAATAGGAGTACCAGACAGAATGGTGCTCTTACCTGGTGGAAAAGTTATATTTGTAGAGCTCAAGGCACCAGGTAAAAAGCTAAGAAAAATCCAAGAATATAGAGCAAAGGAATTAAGAAAATTAGGATTTCAAGTTGAATGCTTGGACACTATAGAAAAAATAGATGTGATGATTAATCTTGAATTTCAATAATTTCATAATTTAGATTCGTTAAATATAGTAAACCACCTTTAAGATCAGTTGATGATAATAAGATAGCATTATCATATTTTCGTATTTTTATCTTTTTTAATAAACTATCACTAAGCTTTATTTTAATAGCTTTCTGACCTTTTTCTGTATAAAATATTATTTTATTTGGAATGTTAGGATATCCAAATACTGCTGGTATAAAACCATTTGAATAAGATTTTGAAGGACTAGATGGCTTTATATATTGGGTGGAAATAATCTTATCTACATTGTTAGTTATATGTATAAAATATCGATAGTGTTCTAAAGATGTTTTATGTATGTTATTTGTATATTTAGCCTGTATAAACATTTTAAGAGTGATAAAATCAAACAAGCCTTTAATGCGATTCTGAAATAGTATTTTATTCATGGTCAATATGCCCCCTCTCATTTAGCAGATACAACTTATTATATCATTCATATTACAATAAAGTAGGTGATAATTTGAATTTCACACCATGGAACTATCAAGAATATGCAATCAATCACGTAATGGATCATGATGAATCAGGTTTATTCCTCGATATGGGCATGGGAAAAACTGTAAGTTCGTTAACAGCAATAGATAACTTATTATTCTTAGGTGATGCGCATAAAACATTAGTTATAGCACCTAAAAGAGTTGCAGAAGATACCTGGTCAACAGAAGTTGAGAAGTGGGATCATCTTAAAAACTTAAGAATATCAATAATATTAGGAACTCCAAAGCAAAGAAGTGAAGCGGTTGAAGTAGATGCAGATATTTATGTAACTAATAGAGAGAATGTAGTGTGGCTTGTTGATACTTATTTTAAAACTTGGAAGTGGGATACTTGCATCATAGACGAATTAAGTTCCTTTAAATCAGCTAAGGCTAAAAGGTTTAGAGCATTGAAGAAAGTTAGGCCATACTTTAAAAGAATCATAGGATTAACTGGAACACCTGCACCTAATTCATTAATAGACTTATGGCCACAACTATATCTATTAGATGGTGGTAAAAGATTAGGAAAGACTATTACAGGTTATAAAGAGCAATACTTTGTGCCAGGAGATAGAAACCAACACATAGTTTATAACTGGAATCTCAGAGAAGGTGCAGAAGATGCAATTCATGAAAGAATAGGTGATATATGTATTTCAATGATGGCCAAAGACTATTTAGATATTCCAGAAAGAATTGATAATAAAATTGAAATTAATTTACCAAAGAAAGCTATGGATCAGTACAAAGAACTTGAAAAAGATTTAGTTATTGAATTAGATAATGAAGATATAACAGCAACTAATGCTGCAGTATTAACAGGCAAATTACTTCAAATGTCTAATGGTGCAATTTATTCAGAATCAAAGGAAGTTGTTGAGATACATGATGAAAAGTTAAATGCATTACTAGATATTATTGAAGCAGCCAATGGCAAACCTGTTCTAGTATTTTATAGTTATAAACATGACTTAACTAGAATTATGAAAGTATTAAATCAGAATAAACTTAAGGGCCAAGAGTTGAAAGATTCAGGTGATATAAAGAAATGGAATAGTGGACAAATACCAATACTATTATTACACCCTGCATCTGCAGGTCATGGACTTAATCTTCAATATGGTGGAAATATTGTTGTATGGTTCGGACTAACATGGTCATTAGAATTATACCAACAAGCAAATGCAAGATTACACAGACAAGGCCAAAAGGAAATTGTAATCATTCATCACTTAATAGCTAAAGGAACAGTTGATGAAGATGTTATGAGGGCATTAGAAAGTAAAGAAGTTAACCAAAATGTACTTTTAGAAGCAGTAAAAGCAAGATTAAAAGATAGTGTGTACAATGTGAACACAAATACTTAAACTTTTAAAATTAATACAATTAGGAGTAAATAAGCGTGTACAAGGTGTATTTTACAATTTTTAGTGGAGTGAACAACGTGTACAGAAGTTTTTGCCATGTTCACGCTATTTGTTCACATGCTAAAGTCAGTAATACTAAAGCCTAAAGGGTGTAACGTGTACAATGTGAACAATAATATATTATATATTATTATTAATAAAAATAGACATAATGCGCGCGAGCCTGTATGCCTAATACGCGTATACACATATATAGAGAAAATTGGTTCACGTTGTCACACCTAAAATATGGAAAGAAGTTACAGATATAAAAAATTTGTATGGAAGGTAGGAAATTGTAGGAAATGAAGTTATTAATGCATGTTTTAAAGAAGAATGATAGATTAAAAATAGATAATACAACATTATCATTAAATCAAATAGCAAGTAAATTAACAGAAGAGTACACTGAGGTAGTTGAAGCTCTGGAAGACTATTATCAAGATAAATCACTTAAGAACCTAAAGGAGATCATAAGAGAAACCTTTGATTTAATTCAGATGTGCATCTTGATTTTATGGAGGAGTCACAGGATTGCCAGAGATCTTGATGAACCTTTATTAATTAAAGAGATTAACATTGGACACAAGGACAAGCTAATAACAGAAAGAGGATGGATCATAGAGACAGGTATTGAGATTGATATAAAGGAGTAGGATGCTAATGATTAATACAGCAATAGAAGAAATCAGGCAAAGAATAGACAATAATATAAAAGCTTTATGTGATTTAGATGAAAAATATATAAAAGCTTATTGCCCTCAAGATTGTCCAAGCAGTACAAGTTATACTGATTATGATTCTATTCATGGTGGAAAGACAGAGCCAAGAGTAGAAGATTACTACAAGGAAAGGCAGCGGTTATTAGCATTAATAGAGCTAGATGAACAACTAATAACATCTATAGGATTACAAGTTGAAGAAAAAGAATACTTAAGTCTTTTAAAGAATAATAATCAAAAAGTGCAATATTACAGATTTATTAAAGGCTATACACAAGCTAAGACCGCGATTATTTTAGGACTAAGTGAAAGGCAGATTAGAAGAATTGAAAAAAATATTAAAATGTCCGGTCTTATGGCCTGTTCACTTGATTTTCAGTAGTATATAATGATATTAAGACAAATTAGGTTTGAACAAAAGAAGAAACATAAATTCTCTCCCCTAATTACATGATTATAGACCAGTAGAAACAAAAATATATTTTGAAAGGATGTGGAATCCCTACATGGCTTGAGAATATATAGTGTATCTACTGGTTTATTTTATGGTTATTTGTAATATTTAGAAGGATTTAGCTAACTTTTGTATAATTAGTTATATGAAAGAGGTGGGAGTTTAATGGATAAAACTAAATTAAATAATAAGGAAATAGAAGAGAAGAAAGAAGAATTACCTGAATGCTTTGTAATTATGCCTATAAGCGATCAAGAAGGCTATGAGGATGGTCATTTTAAAAGGGTTTACGAGGATATATTTATCCCTGCAATTGAGAAAGCAAAATTTAAACCTTACAGAGCAGATGATGCTAAATCAAGTAGTGTTATCCATACAACAATATTAAGAAGATTACTAGAAGCACCTATGGCTATTTGTGATTTAAGTTCTAGAAATCCAAATGTTTTATATGAATTGGGAATAAGACAAGCATTTGATAAACCAGTTGTTTTAGTAGGGGATGATCATCCTAGTAAAATATTTGATATTGGGAATATAAACACCCATATGTATAAGAAAAGTTTAAATTATAGGGAAGTTATTGAAGACCAAAATAAAATCAAAGAAATGTTAGAAGAAACATATAATAATCCAGGAAAGGAATATAATTCTTTAATTTCTGTATTAAAAATAGAATCTGCGTTGAATATTGATACTTATAATAAGGATTTTCAAGAAAGTGATGTAATAAAAATCATGTATCAAGAACTAATATCATTAAAAGGTGATATTAGAGAAATGAATAATAAATTAAAAGGTGATGAAGGTGATGAAGAAAGTGCAATAACAATAAAAGACAGAGGGGCTTCTATAAATAAAAAATTAGTGATATCGAGATATGCTTATAATAAAATAATGAAAGACAATGAATCCATGTTAGAGGCAGAAAGGGGAGGTGTAAGTGATGAGTTTTTATCAACGATGATAAACATACTGCTAACTGGAATTGAAACATTTATAGAAAAGCATGGTGCATATATAACGAGTTCAAAGTGGGAGGAACTAAAATTATTAAGAGCACAACTTATAGGTAAAAAAAATGAACTTATAATTAATATAAATTAACTAATCAATTAAAAGGGTATGGTTGGATTTTTTTTATTTTGTTGAAGAAAGTGAGGTGGCATTAATGGCCAAGTTAACAGCAAAGCAAAAGTTATTTTGTGATGAATATTTAATCGACCTTAATGTCACACAAGCAGCAATAAGATCGGGTTATAGTAACTCATATGCAAATAAAAAAGCTTTTTTATTATTAGATAAACCGGAAATAAAAGCTTATATAGATGATCGTATGAAAGTTAGAGAAAAACGTACAGAGATAACACAGGACAAAGTCCTTAATGAACTTGCTAAGATAGCATTTGCCAATACAACTGATTATGTTGAAGTTGAAGACATGGGCCAATATAAGCGAGTTAATATCAAAGCTACTAAGGATATGTCAGCAGATCAAGTAGTTGCTATAGCAGGAATAAAACAAGGTGCTAATGGAATAGAGATTAAACTCCATGATAAGGTTAAAGCTCTTGAAGACATTGGAAGACACTTAGGAATGTTTAAAGATAAGGTTGAGGTTAGTGGTAATATAAATAACCCATTCCAAGATCTATCTACAGATGACCTTAAGAGGTTGATTAATGATGGATAAGGAATTAATTAAATTAGGTGCTAAATGTGAACTTGCAAAACGCGAGTTCTTTTTTTATTGCAATTTAAAATCACCTGACTTTTATAAAACAGATAGACAATATCTAATGGATATGTGCAATGATCTTCAAGAATTCTATGAGAGCGATGATGAAGTATTAGTAATTAATGAACCACCAAGGCATGGTAAATCAAGAACAGCAGGTAATTTTGTTGAATGGGTTTTAGGTGGGAGTCAAATTGAAAAGATAATGACTGGATCCTACAATGAAACCTTATCTACTATGTTTTCAAAGGGTGTAAGAAACACTATTCAGGAAGTTAAAGCAGATAAATATAAGTCAGTATTCAGTGATGTATTCCCAGGTGTAAATATAAAGCGTGGTGATGGTGCTATGAATCTATGGAGCTTAGAGGGTGGTTATAATAATTACCTTGCTACATCTCCCGGAGGAACTGCAACAGGGTTTGGTGCTTCATTAATGATTATAGATGATTTAATTAAAAGTGCCATGGAAGCTAATAATGCTGATGTATTAGAAAAGCATTGGGATTGGTTTACTAACACAATGCTCTCAAGACTTGAAGAAGGTGGAAAGATAATTGTTATTATGACTAGATGGCATAGCAATGACTTAGCAGGTAAAATGATTGATTGGTGCAAAGAACAAAAAAAGAAATTTAAGCATATCACTATGAAAGCTATTCAAGATGATAAGACAATGTTATGTTCTGAGGTTTTATCATATAAAAGTGCTATGAGCAAAAAAAGTGCCATGGGTGCTGACATATTTAGTGCTAATTATCAGCAAGAGCCTATAGACATTAAGGGTAGATTGTATAGCAGCTTTAAAACTTATAATAAGTTGCCACAAGATGATAAAGGGAATCCATTGTATACAGCTATTAGAAATTATACGGATACTGCAGATACAGGAGAAGATTACTTATGTTCAATTGATTATGTTGAATATAACAAAGAGGCTTATGTTATCAATGTTCTATATACGCAAGAGGGCATGGAAAAAACAGAACCTGCAACTGCAAAAATGTTTTATGATGATGGAGTTAATAAAGCTGATATTGAGAGTAATAATGGTGGAGGTGGATTTGCTAGAAGTGTTAAAAGAATACTTAGAGATAAGTTCAACAGCAATAAAACTATTATAAAGCCTTTCCATCAATCGAAGAATAAACAAGCTAGAATATTGTCAAATGCTACTTGGGTTATGGAGCATATATATTATCCTGTAGGTTGGAATAATAAATGGCCAGAATATTATGATGCAATGATTAAATATCAGCGTGAGGGTAAGAACAAACATGATGATGGTCCAGATGCAACAACAGGTATAGCCGAAAAGATAAATGGTTCAAATGGAATGGGGATATTAAAATAGAAAATTAAAAAGAAAAATATGGTGGTAAATTGTAATTTTTAGAAGGAATATAACAACTTTTGTATAATTGTATTATATAAAAGGGGGAGTTTGCATGTCATATGATTTTTATAAAGAAATTAGAAATATCCTAAATTGTGCTAAGTTTGATGCAGATGATTTTAAAATAATAAACAATGGAGCTGCTGTAAACATAGAGTATATTTATAGCAATGAGGGTTGGTATTTTAAATTCGATATACCTAGCACTAAAGAAGTGATTAATGATACTAATTCAGTAAGTTTTGGATTGTCAAAAGCTACAAAATTGGCTTATGTTTTTAAAGGGAGGTTGGCTCCGGGGAAATATGCTAACGTTGAATCATTTAAATACTATGATTTTGATTATATTAAAATGGAGATTAAAAAGTGGCTTGAGTATTTGCATGAGGAACTTATAAAGACACCTGAAAATATAAATGCTAAATCTAATGAAAATAATCAAGAATTTGAAAAATATAAAGAACAATTTGAAACTATAGAAAAAATTATTGATGAACAATTTGATGATAAGGAAATGTTTTCACAAGAAGATAAAGAACAATTCAGTAAAAAATTAGACGAGGTTAAAAATGAATTTAGTGAACAACTAAAAAAAGTTATATCAGAGCAAAAGACATTGAAGGCTGAATTAGATAAGGTAAATGAGGATTTTTCAAAATTAAAGGATTCATTAAATTA
>Ga0224516_1000096_pt1 | contig 21937 bp, 16 predicted proteins | sample IRFST0metaG_FD_179884 | JGI IMG/M metagenome (GOLD analysis project Ga0224516, IMG submission 179884) | Peat soil microbial communities from Stordalen Mire, Sweden - IR.F.S.T0 | ecosystem: Environmental > Terrestrial > Soil > Wetlands > Peat | place: Sweden: Norrbotten County, Stordalen Mire... | reverse complement strand
CACCAGCCCGGCCGCGTACAACTGGGGACCGAATGGTCAGCTCGGCTGGTTGGTCACCGGCACTGACAGCAACCTCTACCGCAACTGGATTGGGAGTTCCTCAGGCTATGAAGGCATCCCCGGGGCTTTGACATCGTCACCATCAGCCACAGCGAAGGCGCCTGGAGTCATTGATGTCTTTGCGCGCGGCAGCACCAGCACTTTCGCTGCCCTCTATCAGATATCCTACAACTACAATGGCTCTGGTGGATGGGGTCAGTGGACGGCTCTCGGCGGTGTATAGCGCAGTTCGCTAAGGGGTTTTTACCCCTCCTCTTTTTTTTGCTTTTCAGTACGTTTTCGCTGCGATGTTATTGCCTTTAGCGCGTGCAGTTGTGCAAGTGACCCCGGCTAACATGAGTGCGGGCGACGCTAATCAGGCTCTGTACAACCTGTTAGCACCCTAGCTTCTCCGGAGTCCGCACGTTTAAGCCGTTATGAAGATCTCGCGTATTTGTTTGCCATTGCGCGCTCTTCGTGGTTCTACCGAAAACTCTCGGGAGGGGACGTAAGCGCATGCGTGGATTATTTTCAACTAACCAATTTCTGTTTCGACGAAGTTTGAGTCTAGATCAATGGCGCAGAAATCTTGAAATTGCTATTTACTATTTCGCGATCTCATAAAGCGTGTAGCGAAGGCGAAAAAAGACGGTCCGCGAACATAAGGATAGCGAGTTCAGTACCTTTACCACATTCATCGCTGCGGCGCCAAATCGAATTATTGAACTTTGGAGCCCAAAAGCTGCAAGCGTGGGCAACAAGCCAAGCGTAATCAGAACCAGAGCAAAGGCCCCATAGTCAGGTGACCAGGCTCCTTGTTAGGATAGGAAGCAGAATGATATTGCTGAGATAGGCTAAAGGAGATACTACTGTGCTCAATCCTATTCGCCGAACAGTAAGTGTGTATTTTCCCATTTATGTGGCTCTTCTGCGATAATCTGATTGACTGTTGCTCGGCCGTTTTTAGATCTGCTGATGCCTTCTAATGCTTGCGCTAGGTTACACAAACGGCAGAGCTGACTTGATCCGCCTTACGATATTAATCTTCTTTAATCGTCTTTTCTCCACGATATTGTCGACTTTTGCGGGTAGCGCTTTCGGAAAGGAATTCATATAGCGCGACGTTCATAGCTTCGTCACGAAATTCGTCGAATGTTTGATTCTTTATTCTCATCACAATCAACTCAACAACTAGTCACTGGTTCAGTCCCAGCGCTCGGGCAGTTTGAGTGTTTGAAGGCGGTGCGCACTTGGGAGTACCCCTCATATCGCCTACTTCAATTTCATCATTCGGTTTCCGGCTTTTGACGGCCCCGTTTACGACTAGCGCACAACTTAGTTACGGCGGTCAAGTGCAAACCGTAACCTTTATTGTTTCTTCTTCTGCGTGTAAAACGCGGAATCCTCTAAGACGTTGTCAATCAAAATTGTGTTCCTTTGTTGGCGGAAAAGATGAAACGCAAACGTCTTGCGATCAGTAGTATCGCCTTAGCAGCTCTGATGTTCTTCTCGCTTTTTGCTGTGGCAAGTAGTCCGGCCGTGAGTGGCCAAGAGAGCGGAACGACTGCACCCCTTGCTACGAACCCAGTCGGCGCTACGATGGCAGGCACCGGCCCAGCCGCGAGCAGCTCGTTTGCTACTAGGGAAACCGAAATCTTTGCCGTCGACCCTAGTGGTGGCGTCTGGAACACGTCGATCGCGCCAAGCGGCAACGGTACTTGGACCCCCCTCGGTGGAGTGTCCACCGCATCACCTGCCGCCGTCTCATGGAACGCCAGCTACCCCCGTATTGACGTCTTTGTGCGCGGCACAAACGGGTCTGTCTACCAGAAGTACTGGAGTGGCAGTGCATGGTCTAAGTGGGGATCCCTCGGCGGGAAACTTGCTTCAGGCACCGGCCCCGCGGTCTCTTCATGGTCAGCGGGTCGTCTCGACGTCTTTGTACAAGGTACGGACAGCCAGTTGTGGCATAAGTGGTGGAATGGCGCGTCGTGGTCCGGCTGGGAATCCCTCGGCGGAAAACTGACCGCGTCCCCCGCTGCGACGTCACCGAGTATAGGTGTAATCGATGTCTTCGCCCGCGGAAGTGACGGCGGTGTGTGGCAGAAGTCATATAATAAAGGTTGGTCTAGCTGGAAATCCCTTGGCGGGCAGGTTGCTGTCGGTACGGGGCCCGCCGTGAGCCAAGACCTCTGGCTCTTTGTACAAGGCACGGACCATCAACTCTTGCGAACGGGTGTGGGGGTCGGCTCCGCTAAATCGACTGGCTGGAGCATCCTCGGCGGAAGACCTTCCGAGGCGCTGTCCACCTCGTCACCGGGCGCCGTCGTTCTCTCCACTGGCCAAACCTTGGTGTGTGTGAGCAGCACTAGCGGGAATGTCTGGTTTTCAGCGGATAGTCTTGCCAACTGGAAAGACTGGGGGTCTGCGGCTGACCCGCCCGTTGTAATCCACCGTCCCGAGCTGTCGCAGGGCATCGCAAACGACGGCACGTACAACTACGGCATGAGCACCACAGCGCTGTACAAGTACGACTCGAATTGGAATCTTATTACAACGAACGGCAATGCCGCTACTCGGTGCGGCGGTAATCATATAGGGTCTGGTGGAACCTATAATGGGGTTCTGTATGTACTTTGTACCGAAAATGCCCCAGCACCGGAGCTTGCACACGTGGGGCTGTTTCGCACGAGTGACTTGAGCTTTATAAAGATGGTTAATTTGGCCACAGTAGCCGGAAGTCCACCGACTGCCGATCAGATGAATATCGGTGGCGTCGGAGTTAACCCTGACGCTGGTCTCCTTTTAGGACTATCATTTGGCCCTTATGGTGGTGCTGCGTTAACAAACGCTTCCGTATTTACATTTAATTTAACAACATTCGCATACGAAGGCTCCTTTCAGGCGTCAGACAACCCAACAATAGCCAATCAAGGTATCAGTTACTATGGCGGCCACTATTATTATGCATATGACAACCCAGGCGGCGTCGCGATAATGAACACTGACGGAAGCAATGCGACACAAATAATCTCAGCGTCGAAGATGATGGCCGGTGGGGGCACCGACGAGATAGAAGGCTTATCCGTTACTAACAGCAATGTCTACGTGCTCCGTGGCGGCTACCTTTATATGTTCCCGTTTCAAGCTGCGTAGGGAACGCAATGGAAGATGCGCGATTAAGATTTAGAGTGACGGAGCGTGCAATCGCCTCTATATTAAAAAAATGAACTGAGCCCCCTGCCGCCCGTTTGGACTCGGTGTTCGCATTATAATTGTTATCTTAGTCAGGCAAGGAATCTAAGCTCATAAGTTGTGCGTTGCGACTTAAACTTTTTTTCACGCAGTGCGAAATAAGCTAATCAGTGCCTTGGTAAATGCTATACATGAGCTTAATCTCACGTATCGTGAAACCTCGGAGTGCAAGCAAGATGCTCAAATAGATCGCCGCGGCTAGTGCGATCGCTAAAACTATATTGAGGAGCCCAGCGGGATTCCATAAGAACAGAAATAGGGCGATGATGATGGAGCCGGAGGTACTCTTCGCAATGAATCCGCCGTTCACGTCGAACTTGAAGTATCTAAATGAGTAGATCGTGGTCAACACAAAAGCCAGCAGAAATGCAAGGAACGTTGTCAGCGCAGCACCTACGAGTCCTAAATAGGGAATGAGAACCAAATTTAAACCGAGATTTAGCGCGGCGCTGAGCATCCATATCGTGCCGATGACTGCTGTTTTCTTTTTAAGTGCGATTATCGTAACGAGCACCGAGTACGCGCCAATGAGCATAGTTCCTGCGGCAACAAACGGAATCACTAGATAGCCGTTTGTAGCGATCTGCTGCGTCGTTAGCAAAAGCAAAATCGGCTTTGACAAAACCGATAGAGCGAACACGCACGGCAGAGCAATTCCGATATAGTACTTTAGTGAATACGTAAGGATAGTGCGTATATCCACCAGGTTGTTCTCATCGTAGTGTTTTGATAGAACCGCAGGAAGTAGCGTCGATAAAGGTGCTGCGACCATGCCGATCGTCGTCCCTGCAGTGTATCCTGGCGAGTAATAGCCCACGGCTGCAGTACCTAAGAAGAGCGCGATGAGATAACGATCGCTTGAATTCACGATCCAACCCGATAGGCTGCCAGGGATTAAGGGCAGGCCATAATTGAGATATTGCCGCACGTGCATGAACTTGGGGGTGGCAAAGCCAATCTCCGCGACGATCAGATACATCATAATCAAGAACACAACGAGCTGCTCAACTAAGAGGGCTATCACGGCGCCCTCCAATCCGTAACCCGCGAGCACAAAATAAGCTACAAGAGCTGTCTCCAAGTACGCGTTGAAAAGGTTTAACCACGTGTATCTTTTGATCTGCTGGAATGTGACGAAATATTGCCAAGCAAAAAAGATTAGGCACGCAATTAGGATGTTCGGCACGAGGAGCAGAGCTGCGGCTAGATTGTTTTGAAACAAGCTTGTTGCTATTTGTGGCGTCAACAAAAGAAACAGCCCGGAAATTAGCAAGCTCGTAGCCAAAACGATGAATCCCATGGAGTAGAACAACTCTTGAACGTCACGTTTGCCTTTGGCTGCCGCGCCAAACCGAATCAAGGAATTATGGAGCCCTAAAGCCGCAAGCGGGGGCAAAATATTCAATGTAATTAGAATCAAAGCAAAAGCGCCATAATCAGCAATGGCAAGATTCCTCGTTAGAATAGGAAGAAGAATGATATTGCTGAGAGCGACTAGGGGGGCTATTACAGCGCTCAATCCTATTCGACGAACAGTTAGCGTATATTTTCCCATTTACGTGGCTCTTCCTCGATCCTCGACTGTTGCGACGTTTTTTTTGCTTTGTGCATGCTTACAACGTGCGTGCTTACAACGTGCGTGCTAGGTCACAAAAAGGCAGATTTAGCCTTTGACCCTCCTTAGGGTGTAGGTCTTCTCGCATGTCTATCGAGGGCGCTCTCTTGCGCAGTCATCTTTTTGCCGCAGCAAGATCCGGAGTTCCTGAGCAATTCCGGCTGGGGAGAATTGACCTCTTTTCTTCAATATGTTGTCCTGTTGGACCCGGTAACGACCCACAGGTTTCGTTTCAAGGATCGCCATAACAGCACGCTTTACGTCACCATAACTTTCGCACAGGTACCCGACATCCCCCATCTTGTTAAAGAAGTATTCAGAGAGTGGGGTTTTTAGTGCGATAACCGGCTTGAGATGTGAAAATGCATCCAATATCGCCGCGCTTCCGTGCACTTCGTACGCACTCGCCAAATGAAAAAACATAGCATAATCGATGCATTTCCCATATTTGAGAAACTCCTCTTGACTGAGAGGTGCATTCGGCGAGGGAACGTTGACGGATGTGCGCCGCATCTCTTTGAGCTGCTCGTCTCGAACGTCACCAATCAGAAAAAAAATTGAACGGTATTTTGTTCTTCCAGCGCTCACATCGTTTGCCAACTCAAAAAAAATGTCCGCTCCCTTACGCAGACTCGCGTGACCGAAGAAACCAAAACGGACGACATTATCTTTGAATGGCTCGTTGCCAGCAGAATCTGCAAAGATGTAGGGAACATCTATTGGTGAAATGCAGTTTTGCAGACGTGGCAAGTACTTCCTTAGACCTTGTTCCATAAGAGGTGGCGGTCCGGGCAGTAAGTAATGTAGTTTCGCTGTGTTGCCAGCGAGCAGCCAGTATCGATAGGAAAGAAATTGACGGGTCAGAAGCTGTTGGGGGTGCGTGCTAACTTTAGTTTGTAGGTCGTGTAGGACCACAAGACAGGAGACCTGAGGAAATCGCCTCAGCATTACTTTTATTGAGGCCAGATCGTTCCAGTGAGCCACGGTGCAAAACACTATTTGCCCCGCTCGATTTTTGTCGGCCAATCTGAACAACCGCCTGAACAGGGCGAGCCGCTCGAGAGACGCGGCTAGCGGCAAGCGCCGTCCCCGTCGCTCTTTGGGTCGAGCATCGGTTGGAAGCTCAACCTCAACAAACCTAACTCTTGCGAAGCGTGCACCCACAACCATTTTGACGTGATTCAAGTGCTCGCGTTCGGCACAAAATATGAGCCCCTCCTCAGGGAAAGCCTCAGAGATCAACTCAACTAGAGCTGCATTGAACTGCGTATGTCCAAATCCGCGAAAAAACGGTTCGCATATAACTATCATAAGCCCCTTATACCCCTAACCAGTGGATCTTATTGATTGCGTTTTCATTTTGATTTTGCTTCACAGTGACGTCAGCTCATGAGTATGAAAGTGATATCGCAGCAGAAGCTTTACAGATGCGCCGGCTTTTGATTGGGGGCTAATATAAGACGTCGTACGGAAAGCTCATCCGCGAGTAAGCGACAAGTGCTCGCGGGTAGTCGCCCTGCGGATTTTTCTGTTCAGCGAGTCTCAGCTTCTGCCCGAGGGCCCGTGATTCAGCGCCAAGTCCCAACACCGGGCCGCAATCGAGAAAGCCCGGGGCAAGCCTAGAACTGGCTCTTTTCAGTCAGTGTGCCATACGTAGGCAAGGTCACTCTCTGCCTCGCCGAACGAAACATTAGCAGGTTTATAGATGGTGCATCATTTTGCGAAACTCTCCGCAGTTGCTAATCGATGCGCCACAAGTTATTAAACTGCTGCGCTTCTGCTCGCTCTGTGCGCTGCAAAAATACCTCGGATCGCTAAAGCAGCAAATCTGCGCACACTCTGTGGTCTTTATAGGCGCTCCTCTCATTCTTTTATCACTTCACACCATATGTTTTCGTAAAAGATTTTTGAGGAGAAGATTCTAGAAAGAAAAAAGACCACTCGTTTCGCCATTTCACTATTCCACAAAGATACGCCCAGTGTCGCGGTCTTCTCGGTCAGCTCTTTGTAGCTCTGGATTTTCCCGCCACTCGAGCGCACGATAGTACTCACTTCTTCCTTTGCAAAACCACAATGCTGGTGTGTCTTGTCGAGTTGGTGGTACTCAACAACACCGAGTTCCCATAGTGCTTCATTTCTTTTCGGAACGCACAAAAGGACGTTTTCCTGGCAACTCTCAATAGATTTGCTCAGTAAAGCGCATGGATCTTTGACATGCTCCAGTACCCAGTACAAAACAACGGTATCAGTTTTTGGGAATGTAACTTTAGTCGCATCGTTCACGAGGAGTTTAATACCCGGAGGGTATGGATAATCCTCGTAACGTTGCCCATCAATGCCTGTGTATTGTCCTGTCCACTCTCTTTGGATCAAAAAGTTGTACAGTTGGCATGTGCCGCAGCCTACGTCAAGGATATCTCCTTTTTGGTGTTCCAAGGCTAATAAATTAGCTACGTGTCCAGAACGGCCTGCTTTCCACCCAAAATCAAATTCTTTCTTGACTATTTCTGAGCAGTCGTTCCTGATCATTTCTTGTGCGCCACTATTCGAGTTGTTTTTTTGTTTGTTGGGCCAGGTAATAAACCTATTTAACTTGACTTACACAAGTTTCCACCTGCTTCTAGTTTGTCCTTTCGTTTGCTAATTGCGAGCGATAGCCAGCTAAGCCGGCAAAAGAAAGTCTGTGAGTTTCATCTCAGTCTCCTCCACCAAAATAAGATGCGGTTTCCGGCCACCAAAGGGCGACCACCGCTCCGATCTCGAGTGATGGGGACCAGCGCTGACGCCGACCTCAGCGGGCTGCTTTTCGATATTAGTCGAACGGCCGAGGCAACTTCGGAATCAGCCGTGACCAACAGAGCACGTTAAGAAAGAAGAGCAGGGGACGAATAAAACGTCAATCACCACCTTTTTAACGAAAGTCATGCTGAGCGAGCATAACAATTACGATAGAAAAGCACCTATCATTGTCAGGGATTAATAATGTGGTCTCTGCGAACCGCAGCGTCGTCTGCAAGAAAATGTTGGATTGGAGAAAGGCTTGTTATCAAATCTACGGAGGACATGACGAGAGGTTTAGGTCAATGGCATGATTGTTCACAACGGACTGATCGAATGGAACCGCAACTCTTCCATGTCGATACGTTCTACAAAATCGCTGTGGAGACTTGTGCCGCAATCCAGCAGTGTCGGCGGATCACACGGGCTGCTGCCGGCAACTCATTTAGACAGGTCAAAAAAGGTAACGATTTGACGTCCCCAAGTTTTGCTTTCTCTCTTCTTTAGTCACGACAAAAACGGAGAAATCTGTTGTACTATCAGAACATGATCTGATGTTTTAATTGTAATAACCAAAAAGCAGATTAAAAGGACACAAAAAAGGGAGGCTAGGATGGGACTGCAGGTTTGCGCGGCAACAGTGGCCTACAATAATCCAAGAGATCTCACGCGGCTGCTTTCGTCACTCAAGAATCAAGGGCCGACACTAAGGGGGCTCATCATCATCGATAACTCGGACCATCGGTGCGCAGCAGAAAACAGGAAAGTCTTCGATATTTACTCTAAAGAATACGCATTTGCCCAATATCACAAGACAAAAAGCAACGAGGGCTCCGCTGGTGGCTTTCGCCTTGGAATGAAGATTGCTCACGAGAGCGGTTTTGAGTGGGTATGGGTATTAGATCAGGACGGGATCGCGTCAAATCGTTGCCTGAGCGAGTTGCTAAGGCGCGCTAATATAGGGGACATTCTCTGTCCTCAAAAAGTGGATATAGACAACCCTTCGGTAGTTTATACGCGAACGAGGTTGAGGAAAAACTTTCTAGGGCATCTCCATCCCGTTCGTTTAAGTGGGGCCAAGTGCCAAATAGACGCTTTTGGAACGCACGGTGTTCTAATCTCAAAGAAAGTCATGGACTCGATCGGGTACTACAACGCTTGCAACTTTTTTGTCGGTTACGAAGATTATGATTACGCACGTCGGGCACTCCAAGCAAAATTCGCTGTGATAGCCGTTGATGAGGCCGAAGTGCGGCATCCGGATCTTGCCCCAACCTTTCTTGATCCTAATGGTCAAAGAAAGCGTGTAGATATTCACGGGCTTCGTCCAGATCTTTTAGGTTATGTAACGAAGCTCAGTCGCGGCGAAAACGGTTGCAAGAAGGATAGATCGCTATTGCTCTTTTCTTGGTTCTATCTTCTCACGGAAAGCTTGAAAAGCTGGCAATTTGCGATCGCACTTGCCTACTCGCTCTGCATGCTGTTGGTCAAATTCGCGTGGATAAGAAGAGAAATATCCATGCAAGACACGCTGAATGCCTATGCAAAGTGCCTCAGGTCGAACGTAAAAAAGGAATGGTCTTACGGGTGCGTTGAAGAATTCTGTCAACACATTCGCAAGTAGCGTTGAGCTTTGCTCTAATGCCAGCAAGTTGGGAAGCTGATTTGGCTGAGACCCTCGAAAGCGCCTGATACCGACAAAGATGTATATAAAAAAAATCGACGGTGAGCGTGTCGCTATTGATAGAAACTCTTCTCGTTTTTCATTCTTGAATCTGTTTGCTCTCGCGAACGGATGAGAAAGACCCGTCATTGTCGACGTGCATTTTACTTGTGCTTTGGTTTATTCCTTGGCGCGCTTTGTCGCTGGGCGCTACCATAGATCCCGAACAAGACGGCGCTAACTGAGCCAACGAGAAGCAAGGGTGTCGGGATGCACTTTCCGACCGTGGCGACGGTCAGCCCTACACTCGACGACGGGCTCGCCGCTTCGCTGCCTCCTGTCACCGTCGAACGGTCGAGGCGGGTGAAGAGCACACCCTTAGTCTTGAGAAAATCAATGAAATTCATCAGCTGCTGAATTTTGTGGCTGTCAACGGCGCCCATGCTATCTGTGAATGCCCAATAGTGATATGCAAATGTGAGCGTATCAGCATGAGGGTCGACAAGGAACTGCTCGGTGACGTTTTGCGCCTCTAGGATGGTCTTGGTGAAGGCCGTGTCATTAAGGGCGCCGATAGTGAAACCCCCCTCTATTCGCATGCCGCCTAAATAGCCGTACTGAATGTCCTGCAGAGAGAAATCTGTGTTATAGTCCGTGAATCCGAGTGCAGCAGCCGCCCGCATCGTGGTGTGATCGCTGTTATCCCATGGAGGAATGAACGTTGTCGGCGTCACGCCGAACGCCTCTTTGATATCAGCCTGCCCCTGCTTGATTGCGTTGTATTGAGCGGCATACGGCCTCCCATAAAATTCACTGGGCCCTTCCGGTGACGGCGCGATATCCTGGTGCGTATAGCCGTGCTGTGCAAACTCAAATAAAGGGTTTGAGGCGATCGACCCCATGTAGGTGTGGAACGGCCCGTCTTGGAGCAGTTCGTTGCCTTCTTGGCCCTCACGGGGGGGGTGCGGAATGATGCCCAGCGTCACAGGGACGCCCTCGTCAATGTGCACCTGATTGACCGCTTCTAATGGCTCCAGCGACGTAAACGGAGCGACATCATCATCGCGAAAGGCAATGTACTTCCGTGGTTGCGTCGGTTGGGCGTTGGTACTCGCTGTAGAACACATCAAAGCTAAGAAAAGCAGAAATACGGCAATCGTAACACGTTTCACTGTTGTGCTCCGTGATATGTGCTGGTAGCGCAGAACTTTGTTCTGATGGCAGCAGCGATCGGACACTTCCGCCGCAACGATGCCGAGGAGGAAGCTAGCAGTACTTAGCAAAAGTTGCCCTCCTGCTTAACTGTTTCGTTGGGGCCTCCAAATCGCTACAGGCAGGCGAGATATGGTGATGAGTCACACAGTAATCACGACCTTTTTCAGGGAAGATCAGGTTACCTCGTGCGCAGCACACGGCGCCCACAATAAGAAAAGCAGTCATCCCTGCAGCGGAATTAAGAACGCGGTTTCTTCTGGCTCAAGGTGCAGCGAAAGAGCTGCAGCCCCCTCTGGACAAGCCATAATCTGATTTATGATAGGGGGGCTATAGCTTCTGGCATTGATGAGGTCATCATCGTCACGGGTTGGGGAAAGCGAACTATCGAGTACTATTTTGATCTCTCCCCACAAGATAACTCGTATGCTTTCTTAAACGTGTTAAACCCCCCTCATTGCGGTTGAAAACGCTCGACTTAGGAAGATTCCGAGCTGCAGTATTATTCAATGAGTACGGACAAACGAATCTCATCGCCGTTTGAGTGACGTCGTTAAGAAGCCGGCGCTAGCTTAGGCCCACTCGTGCATGGCATCGTCGCCCCTACCTATGACTCGAGATTTTTTTGATTACATCGACGTCTGCGTATCACGAACGCGGCGAGCTGCAGCTTACTCACGCCAGTCGCTTGGTTTTATACAAGCGAAACCTATGCGTACGTTACAGAGGACGCTCAGGATGAATCTTGAATCGATGGAAATTATGAAATACGTCAGCAATGCACTTCTTGTAGCGAAGTTACGGGTGCAAACTTGATCCCGGCCTGCTGTCGGTGCGCCTGCTGCGTCCGTAACCGAGTAGTGGTTGTGGTCGATGCTTGGCGGATTTTTTCCGCGACAGTTTCGCAATAGGCTGGAGTCCAGCGCCGTTAGTCTGGGCGACGGCGCTTCTTTTGCTTGAGTCTCAAGCGAACAGTGACTTCAAAAACGCGTACAGAGTGCCTGATGCGCTTGAAAGCATAATAGCAACCTTTATGTCGCTAGCAGGGAGAGAATAAGAAACGAAAGTACACCTGCGCGAAGCAATGACATCAGAGAGACAGGAGCAGAATTTACAAAAAAGCGGGCCACGAAACGACGAATCGAGGGATTCTGGCCTGCTTACAGTCATGGTGGGCATTCCGTGCTACAACGAAGAGGTGGCGATTGGAAGTCTCGTCGTACGTGCCTCGCAGTACGCTGACAGAGTGGTCGTTCTTGACGACGGGTCCACTGACAAAACTGCGGCGGTTGCACGCCTCGCCGGTGCTGACGTGCTCGTACACAGCGCTAACTGGGGCAAGGGGGCCGCCTTACGCGACATTTTTAGGTACGCGACACAATGGGGCGTTGATATTCTCGTTATTCTCGACGGAGACGGACAGCACGACCCCGATGATATTCCGAAGCTCATACGGCCGCTGATGCTCGATGAAGCCGATATCGTTAATGGCAGCCGCTATCTGAATGGGAACGGGAGAGAGACCCCGCGCTACCGCCGGTTCGGACAGGTCGTTCTTGACAAGTTTACGCATCTAGGGCTGCGTCCTGACGTCAATGTGACGGATACGCAGAGTGGCTTCCGCGCATTCTCGATGAAAGCTGCTCGCGTGTTTAAATTTGGCACAGACCAGCTGGCGATCGACAGCGAGATGCTAATGGACGCAGCGAAGGGCCAACTGCGGGTTAAGGAGGTGGACATCAACGTCCGGTACGATGTGGGACACTCCTCTATGCATCCTATCGCCCACGGTTTGCAGGTGCTCATGGGGGTCCTGCGAAATCTTGAGTTTAAGAAGCCCTTGCTCGCCTTCACTGTGCCTGGACTCATATTCATTGGCATTGGCGTCGCCTTGGCCGTGTACGCAGTGCAAGGATTCTACGAGTGGGGGCGCATCCCTAACGGGCCTGCGATCCTGATGGTCCTTGTCGTAATCGTTGGAACTTTCATGACACTTACCGGCATCATTTTGCACTCTATGGCATCGCTCACCGAATCGCTTGAATCAAGGCGTTAGATGTTATGATCGCTCCGTTTCATGGTTTTTGTAGAACTAGTGCGCTATTGCGCCAAGCAGGTGAGAACGCTCGCAAGCAAGGAAGCAGTTTTGCACGCTACGTTCCCGTGCAGTCCGCTCCGAAACAACGGCAGGAACTAAGATCTTTACTTCAGGAGGCCATTGGCTAAAGTGACGTAGCCGAGCTAACGCGAACCATCGGGGCTGCGAGTTGGATCTCTGCGCCCGCAAAAGTAGTACCAGCACCTCAAGCGCTGGTCAGCAGCGGCTGATACACTTCAAGGGCTTCGGAAGCAGAGCCGCGGCGATCTGTGGCTCCGTTTTTAGAGATCTCGTTCTTAAGCGCGCTTCATGCAAAACTGCTCAGGGGTTTGCTGCCTCTATCAGACGACAAATCACTTCAAATACCCGCTCTGAGTTGTGGCAATCTTGAAACTTGTTGAAACGCGCACACACTTCTTCTCGCTTGACTTTCCACGAGTCATGTTGGATAGCCTCACGTAACAGATGGAGCACTTCGAGCCAGTCCGTTGCTTTAGGCCCAGGCGTCACTTGGTCATAGTCGTAGAACAGCTCGCGGTCCGCTGTCACGTATTGCTGGATGTCAAAAGGCGCAAATACAATCGGACGATCTAGGAGCAAATAATCGAAAAAGACACTAGAATAGTCTGTTATGAGGACATCGGTCTCTCTTAAAAGGGGGTAAATATCTGGTAGATCTTCATCAGCTGGGGTGAATATCCTTTCGAGCCGCGCTCCATCTGAGTTAAATTGCACGTCGTACGGATGCGCCTTGATGATTAGGATAGCGTTCAGCTCACGAAGCGTTTCGTTCACGGTGTTGCCTTCGAACTTAAAGCCCGCAAACAAGTCAAGCTCTCGCCGTCCTTCACGGCGGAAGGTGGGGAGGTATAAAAAAAGAAATTGAAAATCAATCTCTCGTTTGATCTCCGTGACATATTCATCGTTGAGCTCATTCAGCCAAGGAGCGCCACCTAAGACGTCATTCCTTGGATATCCGGTGACGGCTACCTCTTTTGCGTCGCTAAAAACGGTTTGCATTGCCTGTTTGCTTTCATCGGACGTGGCGATGACAACATCATAGTTTGTGTTAGGGCGGAGTCCTTCAGCCATGAGTCGCTGTGCATATGAGCTCTTGCGCATGCGCATCTGACGGCCGGGAGCAGGTTCAAGTTTCTTTAGTGGAGTCCCATGCCACAACTGCACTGATTTTGTCCCTTTTGTCGTGTACAGATTAACGTCAGATACGCCTACTGAAAAGATGATACAGCTCGCCCTCATGGAACAAATGATACCCCGGAGGCTGTGCATGTAGTACGCTTTGTATCCGCGCGATTGCAAGTCAGCCACGATTGTTTTGTTGCGAGAGAGCCAAACGCAAGTAATTTCAGGCTGTTTGTGACATACATAAAGGAATAGATATTTCGGGTTGTCAGCGAATTTCTTTCCATCCCAAGAGCCGAAGACCCAAATGTCCTTTCTACGCGGAACCAACCCTGATATCCAATAAATCGTTCTGGTTACGACTGCGGCTACCAGCTCGCCTAAAGACGACAATAACTGCAAAAGGAGGTTAGCTCGAGTCGTCTTTCTTTCGTTCAATCGCGGTTCTCACCCCAGCGTCCGCCTACAGTTTCATCTTCTAAATTAGCCGCGTTTTCCGGCATTAATCTTGCGCTACGCTCAGCAAACCAGATGATGAGGTAAGGCATTAGCATCATATGGACATTAGACTGAGCTGAGGGGCTCGTTTGCCGTTTGACATCGTGCGCTTCGCGCTGCTTTGTCACATAAGACGTCAGCGATTTTTTCCGCCATCAGTCTCGCGGTGGTCAGCTTCCCGCCTATAACGTGAAAGGCGTTTTTCGGGCCCTCTATTACCTGAAAATCACGTGATTTTCGGCGTCCGTTCTGGAAATGAATATTATTCGTCGCACTCTCTGGATAATTACCGTCGGCGAGTGCCCGGATACCGACAAAGGTGCTTAGCGTGCGCTGGTTCTCGACGCCAGGAAGAATATGAGCGATTTCTTTCTTGAGATAAGCACCAGCCCACGGCTCTGGACTTGCTTCTTCTGGGTTGCTAATCGTTGTCGACGTCGTCCCGAGCCACCCGTATCCATCGTGCACGATATAAGCATCTGCGTCGGAGGGTTCTCGCAAGTGCTGGATCCCGCGCGGAGACAATGCTTGTTGAACTATTATAGTGCCTTGGCTAAACGTCACCGGGATGCTTGTATCGAGCTTCGCAGCTACTGTGTTGATCCACGGCCCTGTAGCGTTTATTATGTACTCGGTGCGCAAGTCGCCGTGATCGGTTTTGATGTGGAATATGCCATCTAATTCAGTGATCGCGCGCACCTCGGTTCCTTGGAATAGACTGCCTCCGCAGAGCTCTGCAGAAGAACAATTGAGCCAGCAAAACCGTTGAGCATTTATGTTTCTGTCGTTGGTTTCCACCGCAACGGCGAGATCGGTGTTCAACGACGGAATTTCTGCGAATACGTTGCGCAGATCGAGTTCGGTCGCTTCGACGTGAAGCTGCTTCGCTGCCCGCAGAGCGCGCCACGCGTACTCAGTTCCAAATCCAACGAAGTAGTTTCTCAGCTTGCCGATGACTTCCGGGGCTATCGCACTGATGATTGCATTCTCTTCAGCGCACTCTTGCGCCACAATAGGGTCGTTGATCACGTATCGCAAGCCACCGAGAAGGTTCTGGTGAGACGCTGAAGTCGTACCGCTGGCGATGGTACGGCGCTCGACTAGGGCCGCTTCAAAACCTCTCATGGCTAAATCGCGAAACGTCGCGGTCCCGGTTGCGCCGCCCCCAAAGATTACCACCTCGTATCGCACAGCTCACTCCTCGCGCTTTTTGATTTGCTGATAGAGCTCTCTTGCGTAGAGCAGATCATCGTAGGTGTCGATTTCACAGCGGAGTAACCCATCTGCATTAATCACGTACAGCGTTGAAGGATATTTTATTAATAGTCTGTCAAGTGGTTCCGAATACCATTCAGGTCGTGCCCTCGGTTCTTTCAGCCCGCGAGCGAAAGATTTCAAGAAGTCACCACTGAGCTTGATCATGCTCGTATAAACAACGCGGCCTGGTACTCGCTTTCCGATACGTGTGGCAGTATTATTTTTCACTGTGACTTTACAATCTTCCGGTAGGACCTCTTTTCTGTTATCGACAATGCAGGCGTTATCGTGCGGCGAGTCAATGAGTTCCTTTAGAAGCTCCACCTCAAATAGTATATCTCCGTCTAAAAGAAGCACCGTATCATTGTTTACATTAATGTGGTCTAATGCAAGTGAGAGGCTGAAAGCGTTGTCGGTTTGTTGGAACAGCTCATTCTGGATGACCGAGATTGGAATGCTGGTCTCCGCGTTCGCGACGTGCTCTTGTACTAAGTCGCGTTTGTAGCCTGCAACGACAAGAATATGGTCGACTGCAAATCGGGCTAAGCATCGAATCTGGTGGTCGATGACGACATCCCTGTTGAGCGGTAATAAGCATTTTGGCAGATCCTCAGTCAGAGGTCTTAATCTCGTTGACGCGCCTGCCGCTAAGATTATTGCTTTCATTTTCTAGCGTTTTTGAGCCTCTCTATTTTTAAGGCCATCTACGGTCTCTACGCAGCTATTGAGAGGCGCGCGTCGTCCGCGTTACAAGCCTTAGCTCTCCAGTATCTCAGATCATGACTAACAAATGTGATGGCAATCCTGCTCGATAAGACCTAATGCTGCAAGCAGAACAGTCTTGCAGAGCCCTTCTAATAAGACTTTTGATGTGACTCTCACGCAAACGCCTGTCGAGGCAGGAACGGCGTCCAAGCCCAAGTCGGGCACTTCTTTCAAAGATGTAAACGTAAAATAGAAAATTATTTGCCCATCAATTATGGAATAGTTAGTTTTAGATGTATTTCTCAAGTACACGTTTTTCGTGGTCGCCTCGTTTAACGGTGGGCGTGAGGTCGTCGGCAGTGCCTTCGGTAAGGAGTAACGCAAGGTTTACCGTCATCTTTCTAGAAATCCTCAACTCGATTTATTCTTAGAAACGCAATGAACATAACCCATCATCCAAAGAGCGAGCAGAGAACACGAGAAAGAGTTGTAAACTCAGTTGCTGATTGCAGCAGGCCTTGCTGACTATCAAAGAAAACTGGAACAAATTGACGCTCTCTTGCGGACAAAAGGTTATCCATCTGGGACTTGTTACACCCCAAACCGTAGCCGGTGTCTTAGCTTCGTCACGATAGCGATGTCACTTAAATGCAGCTTGAACTTGTGACCCCAGTACTGCAAGCACCGTGGGTTTGATTCTGGACGTAGTGGTTCAGCGCCAGAAAGGATGTTTGCCAACCTTTGATTTGGAATGGTAGGTGTTGCGGGTGATCGTTCTAACGAACCATAACATTCGCAAAGAGAAGACAGCTTTGTCTTATGAGGTTGAGGTGCAGACACGATTGATCGCTTCTACCCTCTGGATGCCACGTGCGCTTGCCGAATGATTAGCTTTAAAGACTGCGAGCTCCGGTACAGCGAAACAAAGCGCGGAGAGAGGATTGCAAACGTCAAGGTATTGTTGCGGTTCGAGCTTAAGACTGCACGGTTAGTTTCTGTGGCTTGAAATGACACGATGTTACGTAGCATTCCATAGGTTCGCCATCAGACGTTGAGGTTGACTGCTGCAGCGGTTTTCTTTGAGCCCCCCGTTCGGTTGGTGATCACTATTTTTCTCAGTTTTTGATGTGAGCAAAAAGCAACTCTTCTCAAGTATTCAGAATAAAAAGTTTTCGCCGAGGACTCTAAGGGTTCAAAAACTCGTCATAATAAAGGAAGAATGGCAAAATGTTATTGTCGGGAATTAAGGTCGCGTTTATTTGTCCAACCGTCAACGGAGCCAAAAAAAGAGCTGAAACTCAAGGCATGAGACCGCAGAAGAACGCGCATATGCTCTAGTGAGGGGAGTCAGAACCATCAAGACCGCATAAGCTACTTGATGAGATCTTTTACCGATCTTGGGACGAACTTGCCGATTCTGCGTCCTGAATCTTCTGGCAAATCCTGCATAGGTTCAGTGTTTATTGAGGGACAACAAATCAATTCCTGACGGCGGCCTTTTGCCGCTACAATCAGGATGCGATCGTGTTCTTCCTGGCCCTTCGGGATATGGCACTCGTAAGCGGATGTAAATCCAACGTGAGAGATAAGATTGTACAGCGAAGGGCGGGTGGGCCAGAAGCTCGTTAGGTTATCTAAGGACCCCCATAGCGCTTGCTGCCTCTCTTTTAAAGTGGATTTAGCGTCGTGTTCTATAAACAAACTGCCCCAGTACTGCTTTCCTTTATAAGTATACGATCTCTCAGATCTTTGGCTTATGTGAGTGTCTATAAGTGCGACTTTCCGACATACCGCGCTTATCGTTTCTAGGAAGGAAAAGACGTCTGGGGCGTCCAAGTGATATAGGATACCCAGGCATAAAATCACATCAAAACTGCCATATTTCTCCTTGCTAAGATTACGGACATCGTCTTGAACGAGTTCAAGGTTGTCTAAGCAGAGCACATTTTTCACGAATCGGGCCTTCTCGATATTTGCCTCTCGTCCTTCAATTCCAACTACCTCGGCCCCATGGCGCGCAAATTCTATTGCATAGAGTCCTTCTAGACAAGCCAGATCCAGAATTCGTAGCTCACTGAATGGCTTGTCTACAATATCGGAAACGATTTGCACTAAACGTCTCAGCTTGATTTCGTTACCCGCTATTTTTTCATTAATGGTGTATAAGCCTGGACCAAGTTGAATGTTGTGCGCCGTCCATTCACCAAACCTTTGAATGACCGCTTGCTTTTGACGCAATATTTCTTCGCTATTCATGCGTCTCATGAATCGGCAAGAATCGGATCTCGTGCCAATTCGTTGATTTCTTGAGTGATTTTGTGGTCAACAGTTCTACCGCCTCGAAAAGAGTTCAACGTCTCAAAAAGTAGGGAGAGCCGATAAAGATTACGATTCGATGTGTTATCTCTAGAGTCCTAGCGTGCGCTCATCAGATTCCAAGGTAATTGCATGGACAAGCTACCCCACGATTTGTAAAACTTTTAATAGCCCCCATAATCAAAAAAAGGGGGCTGAAATATCGAATGGCTAAAATCTGTCGCTTTTCGCGGCTGTGCTCACTTTAACCGCTTTATGCGCCGGGCTTATGAGTATGCTTGCTGCAGGCAAGCGAACTTTAAGATGATTCACGAGACTCGGGTGAGGTAGCCAACTCAGTCACCGGTCTCTCCGATGCTGACGCCGTCGGCAGCTTTAATCCATCGAACCCGAGACAGCAGTAGTTGACAAATGGCTCAGTTCATGAATGAAATGAATCAGAGGCAGCAAGACCTAAGTCAACCGCTGCATATCGAGCTCCCATGATCGTAGCCACTATGAATCAAGAATGGGCGCTCGTAACGTCCTTGAAGAAGCAGCTTTACCGGCAGGTGGCTTAGCCATAACTACCTGCGCTTAGGTTATTTAACGCGAGCGACTTGAGCCATGTAAGAACAATGAACTTGACGCAGGTCTCCGGTAATCCGCCGCTGGAATCAACTCAACGTAGGGGGTGTTGGGGTTGACCCTGACAATGGCAATATAATATGCTTGCAATATGCTTAGCCGGCGGTAGGGTGTCGGCTAACGCTAAAGTGTTCAAGTTCGATCTAAATACATTCGCTTATGACGGGTATGTCCCAGCAAGCGTCCCGCTGATCTGCAACCAAGGTATCAGCGCTACTATAACGGTTGTTATTACTTCTCGACTAACGACCGCAACAACAGCGGCATTTATATGATGAACACCCAAAGCACCAACACTACGTGTATTATTCCATACTCGTTCTTCACGCGCGGCGGTGAGATAAAAGGGCTCGACGCAAAAAGCGACTTCATAAGGGTGTTGTGCGGCAGCCGCGTCTATGCGTTCCCGTTCCAGGTCGAGTAGGGGCAGTAACGAGAAGCGCAGCAAGGATCTCAACCAACGAAGCGGCCGCATCGCGGTTCTCCGGCGGCTTTACTATGCCGCTAGGATCGGCGGGATTTCAGGATAGACCCTACGGCAATGACACTTTCCTTCACTAACTCGTGTTTAAGAATAACGTCACTCTTAGCTTCGGTCGCTTTTTGCGCAATAAGAAGATGTGCAAATCGTGAACGAGCTAGCTAAACAAGCAAGCGGATGAATCTTGGAACAAATAGGAAAGTCAGACGGGCGAAGCTGAAAGCAACAACTCTAGTTTTCGCCTAATCTGATTGCTTAAGACGTTTGCTGACAAAAGCAATACCGCTAACAGATTTGAAGCCCGGCCCGTGGGCAAGCGGAATGTAGGGGGGTTTTTGACGAGGTTTTCTTCGGAGAATAATGACGTCAAAATCATATTCTGTTGGAGCTTTAGAAGGGGGGCTCAGCAGGTCGCAATGGGGAAAAGATATCGTCGTGCGCGCGCATCAAAGTTCCACTAAAGACGACGGGCGTTAGGAAAAGAGAATGATTTCTGTCGTGATTCCGGCGCATAATGAAGCTGGTGAATTAGACAAACTACTTGAAGAGTTCAGTTCCTTCGATGGATTAGAACTCGTCGTCGCAGAAGATGCCTCCACGGACGGGACCCCTGAAATTGTGCAAGAATTTGCCTCGCGAAACCGCAACGTCATACTCACACGCAGCAGCACCCTCACGGGGAAGGGCGCCGCTATAAAACGGGGACTTGCGGCGGCAACCGGCGATGTTCTGGGGTTCATTGATGCTGACCGGTCGATTCATCCAGACGACTTCATGCGGGTTGTTGATGCGATTAACTACGGAGCGGATCTTGCCATTGGATCACGAAAGCTTCCAGCGTCAGTTATTCTTCAGCACCAGCCGCTCTTACGACGGATCTTAGGGTCAGCGTATACGGTCCTGGCACACGCACTCCTTCAGACACCTGAGCGCGACCTTCAGTGCGGATGCAAGGCGTTTCGGCGCAGTCTATGGGATGCCCTCACTGTCAATTGTGATGGTTTTGCGTTCGATACCGAGCTTGTAGCAAAGGCCCACAATAAGGGATTTGCGATTGTGGAAGTACCGATAACGTGGCGCAATAAGGCTGACAGTAAGGTCAAGATGAGGCGAGATGTACTCTCCATGCTCAGGTGTCTGTTGTCGGTACGAGCTGAGATCAGAGGGTGAGAGGCGGCCATAAAAATATTCAGACGTGGGCTAGCGCCTGTTCGTTCACTCGATAAAAGCCGCCGATTCGCACTCTCGGCGCGCGATCGCTCTCTTTTTTTAGTACACACGGTGTTTCTCTATTCAAGAAAGCAATTTTTGGCGCGGATTCAAAAACAAGCGACCGTAGTCTCAAATCATAACCTCTATGTATCCCAACGTAGACGTCTGGGCGGAGTAGCACGGCGGAAGATGGCCAAGCACGCATTGTTGGAATTAGTTTGGCATTAAAAAACTCTTGACTTTCCCAATTCCGTCGAGCAAAGATGGCGCTAGTGAATTATTTGACGAATAGGAGCTTTGTGCTAAAGACGCTCCTGTTACTTTTGGGTGCCTTTTATCTTATCGCTGGGGCGCTGCCAAAGCACGGCGACTACTGGATAATCACTAACATATCCATGGCGTTCGCCGTCGATCCGCTCCACTTTTTGGCCGGCGTGCAAGGAGTCGCCTTCCCACCCACCTTCTACGCGCTGCAAGGGGCATGGCTGTGGCTTGGCTCAAATCTTTTTCACTACCAACTGGCGTTCAGTCGCAACCTGTCAACTTCCACAGTTAGCTCTTACACGCTGCCCGACCCCGGCATCCTCCCTCTCTGGGGCATGATACCAATATTAGCGGCGCTGTTCCTCCTCGTGGGGATAGCGTACAAAGAACTGCGGAATAAGTGGCTCGCGCTCATTTGCTTCGGGCCTATCACGTTCGTATCGGCGATAATGATGGGCCAGATCGACGTTGTCTGCGTCTTTTTCATATTCGTCTCATTGATACTACTGCAGAGGGCGTTAAAAGCTGAAAGGTATGTTTCCTTATTACTGCTTGGTTATTTGGCGCTCGGTGTGTCCACGCAGTTCAAGACCTACGGCGGGCTGTTGCTACCAGTTTATGCCATATACACGCTGGCACTGCTAAGAACGAGACAGCTCGATATATCGAAATCGCTCCTCACATTGGGGTCGTGCTTAGCCGCGTTCCTCGTAGCGACGTTCATCGTCTGGCTACCGTATCTTGGGTGGTTCAGCGCGATAATGCTTCATGGAG
>Ga0224516_1000095_pt1 | contig 22035 bp, 8 predicted proteins | sample IRFST0metaG_FD_179884 | JGI IMG/M metagenome (GOLD analysis project Ga0224516, IMG submission 179884) | Peat soil microbial communities from Stordalen Mire, Sweden - IR.F.S.T0 | ecosystem: Environmental > Terrestrial > Soil > Wetlands > Peat | place: Sweden: Norrbotten County, Stordalen Mire... | reverse complement strand
GGTTAGGCGGAACCACAGCGACCGGTGGCAACACCGCACCCGGCGGATCCGGCGGCGCAAGCAACAACGGAGGTAACGGCGCTGGCTCGGGTGGATCCGGCAGCGGCGGCAGCGGAACCGCTGCCGGAGGGGCCACGGCAACTGGCGGCACCTCGGGTCGCGGCGGCGGCGGAGGTAGTGCGACGGGTGGCGCTGCCTCGGGCGGCACCGGAGGAACCGCGACTGGCGGCGCTCGGTCGGGCGGAGCGAGTGGCACAGGGGGTGCTGCGGGCTCGGGAGGTTTGACAGGCGCCAGTGGCGCCGGCGCCATGGGAGGTTCGCCCGGCGATGGTGGTATCTCGACCACCTGCGGCGCAACGCCGGCACCGAATCCATTCGGCTGCTCGTTTGCTTGGGGAGTCAACGGAGGTAATCCAACTTCATTGAGTTACCTCCAGTTCATCTCCAATTGGGCTGGCTACAACATCCAGAAGGATGGCACCTTCGGTGCCAATGGCTTCGACTCGGGCGGCTGGCTCAAGTCCTTTGCGTCTACGACGCTCGTTCCCGCCTACTACGCTTACATAATCGGGTACTATGGACACAATAACGGCCTCCCCGACGGCAACCAGTCTAGCGGGCCCAATCTGACGACCGGGATGGGGGCGTTGCTTCTCGGAGTTGCCAATGCCGCGTGTCCGCAGGGCCCTCCGGCTACGATTTGCGCCGACAATCTGATCGTCAAAGCGTACGCATGGTACGCCACGCAGACCTACGCCGCTTACAAGAAACCTGTCATTTGGCTACTCGAAGGAGACTTCGTTCAATACTCGCCGGAGGGTGCGCAGACGGTTCCCCTCTCGTACGCGCAATTAGGCCAGCTTGCCGCGCAGATCACCCTGGCGATCAAATGCAACGATCCCCCTGCCGTCGTCGCCATGAACTACTCAACCTGGATCAGCACCGCGCAACTGAACTCCTATATTGGCGGAATCGATGCCGCCATGACTGCCTTGGGCACCAGCTACGACATGCTGTGGACGACAGGAAAAGGCACCAGCGCGAACGCCGGAAACGCGACCTATGCAGCCTTGCACACCTTGACCGGCAAACCCATCCTGGTCGATGAAAGCTTCGGCCTTTCGGCTGCGGGCGATAGCTGGGCGAATCAGTCGGCGGCGACCGTCAATGCGCGCATTGACGGTGGGGTCGTGGCGGCGAACATCACGACATCTCTTCCGTCCTACCTGCAGACCAATGTGACGACCACGCTCGCACCGAGCGCGCTCAACTCAACGTGCCCCTGAGAGCGAAGATTGACGGTTTTCGAAGAAAGCCACAAGGAGAGAGTATGAAGATCCGAGAGAATATGAAGACGCGCTGGATGGTCTCCTGCCTGGCAGGCCTTGCCATCGGCGCATGTTCCACCACGCCCGCGACCCAGCGGGCTGGCGGCGCGACGGGAAACGGTGGGACGACGAGTGTCGGAGGCACGACTACGCCCCAGACGGGTGGTACCGTTGGCTCGGGGGGCCTCAGCAGCGCAGGCGGCATGACCGGATCGGGCGGCGCAGGCAGCACCGGAGGTACGGTTGGGTCGGGGGGGACGACAGCCAGAAATGGCGGAACGACTGGAGCCAACCCTGCCGGCGGCGACGCGGGAACTGGCGGAAGGACCACGGCCGGCGGTAGCCAGGCCAGCGGAGGCACGCCCGCAGGTGGCGGTGGTCAAGCAACGGGCGGCGCCTCATCCGGAGCGGGAGGCAAGAGCACGGGTGGCATTTCGGCCGCCGGTAGCGCGGCGGGTGGCGCGACGGCCGCGGGCGGCACCGTGGGCGGGGGATCGAGCGGAACACCGAACGCGGCGGGTTACTTGTGGCAAAGCGTCGCCATCCGAGGTGGCGGATTTGTTCCTGGACTTGTGTTCAGCACGGCCGAGAAAAACATCCTCTACGCGCGAACAGACATGGCAGGGGCCTACCGATGGGACGAAACCAGCTACGGGTGGATACCCATCATGGATTGGTTGACCCGGCCCGACATCAAGTACATCGGCGTGGAAAGCATCGCCGCCGACCCGGTCGATGCCAATGTGGTGTACATGGCGATCGGCACCTATATGGGTTCCAACGGTCAGATCATCCGCTCTGCAGATAGCGGCAACACCTGGACCAGGTACAACATCGGCGTGAACATGGGAGGCAATGCCGACGGCCGTTCGCTCGGGGAGCGCCTGATGGTCGATCCGAACAAGACCAGCATCCTCTATTTCGGCTCGCGAAACGCTGGACTCTGGAAGAGCACGGACTCCGCCGCGACATGGGCCAAGGTCGCGAGCTTCCCGGTGACTGGCACCAACCCCTACGGTCTGAGCTTCGTTGTTTTTGACAAGACGAGCGGAACCGCGGGCAGCGGTTCCTCCACTATCTATGTCGGTGTGGCGGCCACGACCGCGGGCACCAATCTCTACCGCTCGACCGACGCTGGCGCGACCTGGACGTTGGTGACCGGGACCAGTCCGCCTTCGGGCATGATGCCCCATCATGGAGTGCTGGCGTCCGACGGCAATCTGTGGATTGCGTACAATAGCAGCTCCGGCCCCAACAGCATATCCAGCGGTTCAGTGTGGAAGTTGAACACCGCGACCGATTCCTGGGCGAACGTCAATCCCGCCGGGCACGGCGGAGGTATTGGCGGCATCAGTGTGTCGGCATCTGACCCCAACTATGCGCTGGCATCAACCCTTGATTGGTGGGCGCCCGATGAAATCTACCGGACCATAGACGGCGGGACCAGCTGGACGGCGATCGGTCGAAACGCCACGCACAACGTGAATGGTGCCCAGTATCTTTGCTTCGGTCCTCCCAACTGCACGTCCCCCAGCGCAGCGGGTTGGGCAGGCGATATCGAGATCGATCCATTCAATCAAAGCCGGGCGTTCTACGTCACGGGCCAGGGAGTTTGGTCAAGCAAGAACTCGGACGCGGCGAGTGGGATTGTTTGGAGTTTCGAGGACAAGAACTTCGAGGAGACCGTGGGCATTGATTTGACAAGTTCGGTGAAGACCGCCCTGTTCGCGGTGGTCGGGGATATCGGGATCATCCGCTGCGCAACCGACGCGCTGGACACTCCCTCGCCAACCGGCATGGTGACCAACCCGAAATTCGGCAATGGCAATAGCGTGGACTTCGCCGGGATGAACCCCAATATCGTGGCCGATACCGGAACAGGAACGCAGTCCGGTGGCTATTCGACCGACAATGGACTCACCTGGAAGCCTTTCGCCAGCCAAGCCGGAGGCTCGAAGATCGCGGTCGGGGCAGATGGCTCGGTCATCGTGTGGGGCACGAACTATTCAACCAACAACGGCGCAAGCTGGGCCGCCTGCGCGGGGCTTTCGGGCAGCCTCCGCGTGGCATCGGATCGGGTCAATCCGAAGAAGTTCTATGCCTTCGGCAACGGAACTCTCTATGCCAGCACGGACGGCGCTGCGACATTTGCGGCGGCAACCACGGGTCTTGCCGGCAGTGGCCGGGCTGCCGCAGTCTTTGGCATGGAAGGGGAAGTCTGGGTGGCGGCCGGAGCCAATCTGTACCACTCAGAGACTTCTGGGGCGGGCGCGACCAAGGTGGCGACGGTGTCGCAAGTCTATTCGGTCGGCTTCGGCAAGGCCGCGTCAGGTAGTACCTATCCGGCTGTGTATATCATCGGTACGGTGAGTGGCGCTTCCGGCGTCTTTCGCTCCAACGACGAAGGCGCGACCTGGCTGCAGGTCAACGACGCTCAACACCAGTACGGTCAGATGGACAATGTCGCCGGGGACGAGGACACCTACGGTCGCGTGTTCGTCACGACCCAGGGCCGCGGGATTCCCTATGGTCAACCGGCGGCTACGGGTCCCTAGTCAAGCTTTCCCAGACTGCAGTTGTCGCCTCGTTCGCCTTTGGAGTGCGCGCTGAACGCGCCCGCTTCGCGGGGACGCCCGGCAGATCGGCGACCAACTAGTCCATTGCGCGACGGTGCCCGCAGGCTACCCCCGTCGCCAGCTTTGGTGTAAATCTCTCTAGGTCAGCTTCCAGACGAACGGAGAGGTGATGTCCAAGAAGATGATCGAGGTGCCCCCGCCGTCCGGCGCGGGAGCGTTTCTTAGAAAGCACATGCGGTTGGTGGTCTTGTTGGCCGCCACGGCGCTGCTCTACACCGGCGCCGGCGTGCTCTCGGGCCGACTGAATCTGGTGGACGACTACGGCTACATCGTCCAATTCGGCCACTACGATCGGTCCTTGAATCTCTCCGGGCTGGCACAAATGTTCAGCAGCATCTCGAAGCAAGAGATGCTCCACGACTACTACCGGCCGATCTACACCCTGATTCGGTCTATCGACTACCGTCTCTACGGGACGTCTCCCACCGGCTACCATGTAACCAGCCTGGTCTTCTACCTGCTGGCCGTCGCCTCGGCCTATTGGATTCTTCTCCAGCTCTTGCCCTCGACTTGGGCCGCCTTCGCGGGAGCCCTCATCTTCGCCGTTCATCCCATCCACGTGGAGGCCGTCGCCTGGATCATGGCCGGCGGCTACGCGATGGCGGGAGCGTTGGCACTTGCCGCCTTCGCCCTGTATCTGTCGGGAAGCACATGGGCGAGCACGTTGGCGTTTGCCGCGGCGGCACTGACCAACCCGCCGGCCGTTGTCATGCCGGCGCTGGTCTGGGGGCATATGTGGCTTTTCCGCGCGAAACACGCTGAGGAGAGGCGGCGTCGCTGGCTGAACTTCGTCCTGATGTCGGCGGCGGCGGGCGGAGTGATGTACCTGAATTTCGTGGCTTTCCCACAGCGCTATTCCGGGACCACCTTCGATTCCGCGGTGGCTGCCCGCAGTTGGCTGGCCAACCTGTTTTCCTACCTGCGCCTGATGGTTGTTCCTTTAGGCCTGCAGACTCCCTACGAGCGGTACACCGAGAGGTTGAGCGATCCACGGTGCCTGGCTGGCGCTGCCGGTCTCCTGTTGATGGGCGCGGCGATCCTGGTCTTGAGGAAGCGCAGCCGCCTGGCGTCGTTCGGGCTCTTCTGGTTCTTCGTAGGCGTTCTACCCACGCTCACCGTGTGGAAGAAGGCGTCGGGCATGGCCGACCGCTATATGTTCCTTGCGTCCTTCGGGCTCATCTTGGCCGCGACCGCGTTCTCGTCGGCGCAAAGCGATGGGGGCCTGCTGGCCGACCGTTTTCAGGCAAAGGCCCGCAAGGCTCTGGCACCTCTGGGAGTTGTCTTCGTTGTCCTCTTTGCCGCCGTCGCCTGGCAGCGCGTGCGGGCCTGGCACGATACCGAGACGCTCCTGACCGACACGCTCCGCAAGGACCCGGGCAATGTCTTCGCCGTGCGGAGCCTGGCACGTTACTACTCCGTCACTGTGTCAACACCTGAGAAAGCAGTGCCCTATCTCGAAAGATCCATGCAGCTCACCGAAGCGCGAATCGGCAAAGTCACCAATCCCTCTCTGGTGAACTTTGAGCGCTACAACCTGGCGGAACTTCGGAGTGCGCTGGGCATTGTCAGCCGGGAATTAGGCCAGTACGAAAAGGCCGTGGCGCTTCACGAAAGCGCCATTGCGGAGATATCAAACACCGACCTGGATCGCTCTCGAACGGCCGACTACTATTTCCAGATGGGCCTCGCCTACGACAAGATGGGAGACCTACGCAAGAAGGCTGGCGATCAGCCGGGATTTGTCGTGGCGCTGGAGCAGGCTCTTTCGTGCTATCAGCAGAGCATCGCACGCCTATCCATTCTGTCCAACTCGTACCAGAACGCGGGTTTCGCGTTGTTTCGCCTGGGCCGTTTGCCTCAAGCCAAGAGCATCTTGGAGAAGGCATTGACGTTGACACCCAACAACCTCGAGGCAATTGGGCTGTTGGCGAATGTCTACATACAGACCGGCGAGCAGGCGAAAGCGAAAGCGTTGCTGGATGAAGCCATCCGGAAGGCCGGGCCTCGACAAGGAAACGGGCCGCTCATGCGTGAACTGCAACGGCTGAGAGCAAAACTCGCCGGGGAGCCGGTGAGCCCAGACGGCCAATCGTTTGACGCCGGTGCTTCGCTTTTCGCCCTCCTCGGCCAAAAGAAATACGAGGAGGCCCTGTCCGTGGCATTGTCGCTACAGAGAACGCAGGATTCGCCCGATCCGTTGCTCTTGAACAACATCGGCCTGTGCTACTACAAATTGGACCGCTATCCGGAGGCCGAGCGCGCCTACCTGGAGGCCATCAAGCTCCGGCCGGACTACGGGACGGCCATGGACAACCTGTCGTTGGTTTATGCCAAACAAGGCCGTCTGGACTTGGCTATTTCCTATGCCGAGAGGGCCTTGAGGTTGAAGCCCGGCGATCCTGGCATCAGTCGCCACCTAGAAGGCTATCACCGCCACGAACTCGGTGGGTTGAGTCCCGGCGGCGCGAAATAGACGGAGGGGAAATCGCCGTTCGAGTGTGGGGATTTGCCTAGCGCAGGTAGCACACCAGCGGGTAGATGTTGAGACTCTTGATCTGGTCGCGGATCATGGTGGCAACTACGTTGGCTCCCACGGTGTTCATGTGAGTCACTCCGTCTGCCCAGTACTTCGAGCAGCTGCTTGCGCCAACCGTGCTGAAGAATGCCACGGCCGTCTTTGTGATCTCAATGACCGGAATGTTGTTGGCGGCCCCGACGCTTCTGATGCTTGCAGGAAGGTCGACCTGGAGGCTGTTGACGATCTGACTGGAGTTCATTGTGTTGCCAGTGAAATTGCAGCGTGGGATGGGGGTCGCCAGTATCGGGATGGCGCCCGCTGCCTTGGTTTCTGTGATGTACTTGAGTAGGTTGGCTTCGAACACAGCCTGCGGCGATACTTTGTCGTTGTGGGCGAACTCGATGAGGACGACGTCACCGGCCTTGAGGAGAGGCTTGATGGCGGGCCACATCTTGGGATCGTCGTAGAAACTGCGATAGTTGGTCGCAGGACTGGGGCAGGCGACTGTTGCGGCCGAGCATTCCGTCAGCCCGCCGGAATTGCCATAGTTTGCCACGGAAATGCCATAGTTGAAGAATTGCGGCAGCCACTGGCCCCACCCTGCTGTGCTGGTGTTCCCCGGCGTGCCAGAGCCCGGTTGGTCGCATCCGGTTGAATCGGTCAAGATGTACAAGACAGGTTCGCTGGCGGCGGCTGGCGCGTAGGCAATGGAATCCAGCTGAGGTGACGAGCCTATGAAGTACATGTCCAATCCGGGGGTTCCAGCCGAAACCGTCCAGTCAGGTTGCCCCTCTGGATCGCGGACGTTGACCGTCATGGAGTACGGGAGTTTCTGGCCTGCGGTGGTCGCGATCGAGGCAACCGCATCGCCCACTGCCGCAACCGGGGCGGCCAGCATCTCGCGCCAGGTTTCAGCCTGCACTTGAGTTTGTCCGGCGCTTGTGCCGCCAAGGTTGAAGGAGACATCGTAGTTTCCAGGGTTGCCACCGAAGTGGCAGGCGATCCCGGTTGAGGTGCTGGTACACTTGGCCCGTGTCGCGGTGTCTGGAGTTGGGGGTTGACCGACGGTGGGGCAGACTCCCGTTCCGGTCGAGCCAGCCACGGGGACCGAGCCGCCGGTGGAGACCGTGCCAGCTGTCGCTGTGGTGCCGCCCCGCGGAGTCGAGCCGCCCGCGGAGACCGTGCCGGCCGTCGTGGTGCCGCCCCGCGGAGTCGAGCCGCCTGAGGCGCTAGAGCCGCCCGTGGTAACCGCCACGCCGCCGGTGGAGACGGAGCCGCCCGCGGAGACCGTGCCAGCGGTGGTTGTGGTGCCGCCCTTCGCGGTCGAGCCGCCCGTGGCGACAGAGCCACCTGCGGCGGTCGAGCCGCCCGTGCCGTTCGAGCCGCCTGACGCAGCCACTCCGCCCATGCCAGCGCCGCCGGCAGCTTGCCCACTCCCGCCTGACCCACCGGTGACTTGGCCCGTGCTTCCATTACCACTTGACGAACTGCATGCCAGGCCCAGGGAGGCCAAGGCGGTCGCGGCGAACAGGAGGCGACGGGAATGCCCCCTCTCGCAGCGAGCGCTTGAGTCGTGAATGGTGTTCTTGGCGCGAACGTAGATTGACATCATGACAAGCAGTGACTTGTACCATGCCTACGGCTCAGAAATTCGCGATTCCGCTCCGCGGTGGCGTTTGGCGCGCGACGCCAGAAGGCTGTCCGCAACAGGCTCTCAGCGAAGGAAATCTTTCAGCGTTTGCCAATGGGTCAGCCCCAGCATCCCAGTGTGGGGTTGGTACCCATTTAGAAAGTACTATGGCGGCTCACAGCCTCTGCCAGCAGGGCGTGCAAGATACCGCCAGATTCCCGAATGGCCATGGCAACGATAGTCCGAGCGCGGTCTTCACTATTGGCAAGGGCGTAGACGCGAAGCTGGGGCGCATTGCCCGACGGCCGTATGTGCACGACGTCTCGGTTGTCGAATAGGGCCCGCATTCCGTCCAGAAACTCGATCCGCAAGATCGCTCCGAAGCCCTGATTGGTGCCGAAGTGGTTGCCGATCCAGCGCCGGAGCGTCTCCAAGCGCCGAGCCACCTCGTCCGAAGCCTCGCCCTGCTTGCCGTCAAGGTCGATGAGGCGCAGTCCGCCCTGCGCAAAGATCGCGGTTACGATGTCGGGTTCGGGCGGCGCCATCGCAGCCGCCAAGCTCCGGCTCGCATCGGACGGCACGCCATCGATGAGGCCTGCGGCGCTGTGGCGGGCAGGCAGCGCCGCGAATACGTCCCCTAGCCGAACCCGTCGCTCGCTGGCGGCATGCAGCGCCGCGAGCAGGGGCAGGGTGGCGTCCCGGGTTGGCAGCGGGGAAAGTCGGCGGCCACCTCGCTCGATTTCTGAAAAGGTGAGGAACCCACCGTTCGCCTCCCAGCCCACGCGCCGTTGCCCTTGCAGCTGCGCGGCTGCCGCAATCACGTACGGCGATCCGACACGCGTGCGAACCCAGCGAACGCCCTTGCCTGCGAAATGGAGATCGATGGCATCGGTCGCCGTGACCGGGATGGCCAGCGCGTCCGCGCCGAGATAGTCGGCGGTGACGATACCGAGCCGATCGCCGGTGAAGAACGTCACCCGGCCATCCTCTCCGACTTCCAGCAGAAGAGGTCGATCGCTGTCCCCGTCGGTGGACACAACCGCGTCGAGCACGCCAAACTGGTCACGCACTTTGTCAAGCAGCACCCGAATCTCGCGCAATTGCGTCTCCGAGATATTCTCGGTGTCGATCGCGACGAAATCCATGGAACGCCCAAAGGGGAAGACCTCGGCGCCAAGCCCGCGCAGGATCTCGACCAGAGCCGCCGCGCCGACCGCCGAATGCTCGTAGACGGCGATTCGCATCCCGGTCAGAGCATGGGGCGGGAAAAAATCGAGATAGCGTCTCAGGTAGCGATCACGCGCCTCGGTCGTGACAGAGGGCAGGGGTAGCGTCAGTGAGCGAAACATGCCGTCATCGCTGAACAGCGACTCACCCGCAGGACGATCGTATTGCGCGCGGCGTGCGACCTCGACGGATCTGAGGATTGGTGCTTCGTCATCCTTCAGGACCTCGCCTTGGCTCTTGTTGAACTTGATGCCGTTGCGATCGAAAGGTATGTGGCTTCCGGTCACCATGATGCTCGGCCAGCCTTTGGACAGGCCGTAGGCGGTGACCGCCGGGGTTGGGATCCGACCGCAGGACACGACCTGGTAGCCGGCATCCGTGACGGCACGCGCGACGGCGCGCAGGACGCTCCGTTCCGGACTATCGGTGCTTGGACGCAAATCGCCGGCCACCGCCACCGGCGTCCCGGGAAGGGCGTCCCCAATTGAGACCAGGTAGTCGAGGAACCCGCGCGTGTTCACATAGGCCTCGAGGTCGGTTATGTCGGTGACGAGCCCGCGCAGGCCGCTCGTACCAAAAGTCAGCGGGCGAACCGGATGGCCACGAAACTCCCTCGGCGGTGATGGCACGGGGACGGAGACGCGCATGACGCAGCCGCGACCGGTTGCGCGCATCCGATAGCGCGTTCCGTGCGGCAAAAGACAGCATCCAGCCTGCGGCAGCCTGATTCCGCTCGAAGAGGACTCAATCTCGAGGCCTGAATTCTGCGCGTCGCCAAGAAAGAAAAGAAGCTCAGGCCCGCATGCGACTCGCTCGGGTGTGGCGGCGAGGCCAACCTCCATCCGATGAAGCTCGAAGGCGTTCGCCTCAGTCAGATAGGCCCGATCCCTGCTCTCCCCAGGGCCGACCCGAAGGACGGGCGGCCGGTGGCTTTCGAACCGGAGGATCGACATCAGCTCCCTCGGATCGACATGCTTCTCCGTCAGGCCAGCGCGCAGGACGTTGTCCGAACTGGCCATGACCTCAAGCCCGGCGCCGCGCAGGTATGAGTGAGGGGTGCCGGCCGAAAGGAACATTCCCTGTCCGGGATCGAGCACGACGAGATTCAGCAGAAGGAAGAAGAAGAGTCCTCGGTCTGGTTGACCACCGACAGCAAAGATTCGATCCGCCTCGACGACCCATGCCTCGGCACTGTCTGCTGGCGGTGAGGCGTCAGCCAGGCGATGAACCCACTGCGCGAGTGCCGGACGCACCTCATCATCCGACAGGTCGAAGTATGCGCTCAGCAGCGCCCGCAGCGGATTTGATGCTCGCTGCCACCCGGCAAGGAGCGCCGACAACTCGGGCACGCCATCGAGCGCCGCCACAATATCGCAGACCGGGCGAAAGCCACAGAGAGCCTGGAACCGCGTCAGCGCGACGAACAGCTCAGGCTTGGCGTTTGCGTCCCGGTAGTTGCGGTTCGCCGCCCCAAGCGCGATGCCAGCCGCGTTCTCCCGCTCGAAACCCGCAACCGCTTGCGCTGCCGAGGGATGAACCTGGACGGATAGCGGGCGCGCCGCTGCAAGAACCTTGAACAGGAAAGGCAGCCCCGAAAAACGCGCTGCCACTTCCGGACCGAGGATTGCCACGGGCGCTTCTGTCAAGACGCGATCGAGCGCGACCTTCTGGTCCCCCACGTCAGCGACCGAAGGCAGCGAAGGATGGGCCCCGAACCAGGCCTCCGCGTACGGCCGGCCCGTTACCGACAAACCGAAGAGCCTGGGAATGAACGAAGGATCGCCCCAGGCGTAGTTTTGGAAGCGAGGCGCAAGCACAATAGGTTGCGATATCGCCGATCCTGAGACGCCGTCGATCGCGGCAGCTCGCGATCTGGAACCACCCTCCATGACGCGCTTGCCTACCTGGTCAGATCCCGACCGACCGTCTCAATGAGATCCACAGGCTGGCCCGTACTCGTCCGTGCTTGTTCCGAGTTGAGCCTGTACGACAGGAAAGACATGGCACGCCAGAAGACTATCACGTCCCGGTCGGACGCCGCGCATGCATCGGCGACCCGCAAGGGCTCAACCTGACGGTGGGCCGCGGGTGGCAACATCGGGCGCAAGCGAGCAGGCGTCACATGGGGACGCGCGAACGGCGTTGTCGCGAGGGCGCATGACGTCAATTCCTGGAGGATCGCTCTTTCAAACTTCGAGGTGAAGCCAATGCCCACCTCCGACATCCAATCACAGACACATAGAGAGCCCCATGAATGCATTCTCAGAAATCCTCGCCCTCGTCACCATCGTGCTGGTTTCCTGGCCCGTTCTCGCCGGCGCGACAGAGATGCCGGCCGTGGGCAGCGTGGCACCGGACTTCACCCTGCCGGCGCATGACGGCAGCAAGGTGCAGCTCTCGGCCCTGCACGGCACCTGGGTCGTCCTGTACTTCTATCCCAAGGACAAGACCCCTGGCTGCACGCTCGAGGCGCACAATTTTGCCAAAGATCAGCCTGAGTACACCAAGCGCAAAGCCGTCGTGCTCGGGGTGAGCGTGGATAGCGTCGATTCGCACAAGGAATTCTGCGCGCAGGAGGGACTGACCTTCAGACTGCTCGCGGATACCAACAAGAAGGTGGCGGCGGCCTACGGATCGCTGAACAACCTGGTGGTGGCCAAGCTGGCCGCGCGCCACACCTTCATCATCGATCCTCAGGGCAAGATCGCTCGCGTGTTTGCGGACGTGAAACCCGCTGTACACAGCCGCGAGGTACTGGCTGCACTGGATGCCCTGGGCGCCACTGGCAAATAGATTTTCGCAAGATGGGCGCCTGGTGTTCTGGCGCGGATTCAGATCCACTTCTGCGCACAAAGGCAAAGCCAATGCGGAGCCGGCAGACTGGTTAGCGAGCTGAGCTAGATTCGCATCGCAGGAAGACAAGGAGTTGAGGCAGTGCGGTAGGCAGTGCGGTAGAGTGGAAGATCACAAGATCCATTGTTGCCCGGTGTGGCCCCTGCCTCCTCGAAGAAGGTTTCGCGTCGCAGTCAGTCGCGTTGTCCTCGTGCCCCTTATGCTTTCTTGTATGTTCCCTGGGTCGCTCCGCCGAAGCATCACAGGGACGAGCCAACTTCTCCGCGAAGCTATCCCCTCTTGCGCGCCCTAGGTAATCGGAATCATGTCGCGAAGGATACTGTCCATGAGCAAAGCCACCACGCGCGTTCGACTCGCTCTCCTGCCCACCGCCTTGGCGATGGGGGGCCTCAGCGTCAGTGCCGAAGCTCTTGCCCAGACCATCACGATCGACGGGACGGGCTCCGGGCGCACCTATGAAGGAATTGGCGCGGTGAGCGGCGGCGGCGGAACTTCCCCCCTGCTCATGGACTACGTCGAGCCCCAGCGCACGCAGATTCTCGACTACCTCTTTAGGCCGAACTATGGGGCGGCCTTGCAAGAATTGTATGTCGAGGTCGGCGGTGACGGCAATTCGACCCAGGGGTCGGAACTGAGCCACATGCACACCAAGACCGACGAGAACTACTACCGTGGCTACGAGTGGTGGCTGATGGAGCAGGCAAGGGCGAGGAACCCGGCGATCTTCCTGGATGCCACGGCGTGGTCGGCCCCGGCCTGGGTCGGCAATGGCAACTTCTGGTCGCAAGATACGGCTGACTACCTGTCCAAGTGGATCAAGGGCGCGAAGTCAGCCCACGGGCTCGACATCGACTATGTCGGATGCCGCAACGAAAAGGGCAACAATGAAAGCTGGGTCAAGCTATTTCGAACCACCCTGGACAGCAATGGCCTGACGAACGTGGGCATCCACGCCTTCGACAACTGGGGAAGCACGAGCTGGACCTGGGCCACCGACATGAACACCGATGCCACCCTGAAGGCCGCGGTCTATGCCATCGGCAGCCACACCACGTCGTCCTATGGCAGCACGAAGGGAACGCCGCCGCCCGCGAACGTCATAGCCATCGGCAAACCAATGTGGGACACCGAAGAGCACGTGTATGAACACGGGTTTCAGTGCGCAATAGATATTGTCGGCGCGTTCAATTTCAACTACGTCAATAGCAAGATCACCAAGACCATATACTGGTATCTCATCACCGCGTTCTACTCGAACGAGCCGTTCTACGACAATACGATGGCCGTCGCCAGCTCTCCCTGGAGCGGCAACTATACGATCAATCCAGCCCTCTGGGGCTATGCGCACGTGGGTCAGTTCACAAAGACCGGCTGGAAGTACCTGGACGCCGCGTCGGGAACTTTCTCGGGCGGCGGGAACTACGTGACCATGATGGCTCCCAGTGGCGGAGACTACAGTTTCATCGCGCAGACATCCGGCGCGAAAGCGACACAGAACATCACGTTCAACGTCTCCGGCGGCCTCTCGACCGGAGCCGTGTCCGTGTGGCGTAGCAATGCGACCACGCAGTTCGAGAAGCAGGCCAGCGTTACCCCGGTCAACGGTTCGTTCAGTGTCGCACTCGATGCGAATTCTATCTACAGCATCAGTACGACGACGGGTCAGCAGAAGGGCGCCGCCTCGCCACCGGCTGCGGCGGACTTCCCATTCCCCTATTACGAAACCTACGATCACTACGGTGATCCCAAGTCGGTCGGCTATCGGCCCTACTACGACAACGACATTGCGGGCGGGTTCGAGATCTTCACTCGTCCGGACGGAAATGGGCAGTGCCTGCGACAGGTGGTGAGTCAGCCGGCGCAGAGCTGGGCTCCGGAAAGCAATCCGTACACCGTTGTGGGCAATACGGCCTGGACGGACTATGAAGTGAGCGCAGACATATCCATAGAGACGACTTCGGGCTGGGCCTCGCTGTTGGGGCGGGTCAATTCGACCGGAAGCGGCTACGGCACCAATCCAAACGGCTACTACATGACACTGAGCCCCAGCGGGGCTTGCAGTCTATATGCGGCGCCCACCGCCGGGGCGATCGCGACCGGACAGGCCACGCTCGCTGCGGGCAGTTGGCACAACATGAAGCTGGTCTTCCAGGGCACATCGATCAAGGGTTTGGTCGACGGGACACAGGTGCTTTCGGCCACGGATAGCAAGTACTCCAAGGGCAACGTCGGACTCGGTACTGCGGCGAAGACGACGGCGCTCTTCGACAACCTGATCGTCAACACCGTGAATGGGGCCAAGCCAGCGCCGACTGTCTTTGTGCAGGACGGGCAAAGCCCGCCCGATGGCGGTGCGGGTGGAAGCACGGGCAGCGGGGGAACCACTGGTTCGGGTGGCGCTGGTGGAGCCTCGGGCACCGGTGGGACCACAGGAACCGGCGGAACCACCCGCACGGGCGGCAGCACGGGTCCGGGCGGTGCCACGGGCACGGGCGGAATCGCCGCTGCAGGTGGAACCACGCGGACGGCGGGAACCACCGCCAACGGGGGAGTGAGTGGCACGGGCGGAACCACCCGCACCGGCGGATCCCCCACGGGCACCGGCGGAAACACCGTCACTGGCGGAAACACCGGTGCGGGCGGAATCATCGCCAACGGGGGAGTGAGTGGCACGGGTGGAACCACCCGCACCGGCGGAACAGGTGGCACCGCTGGCGTGGCCGGCAACGGGGGATCCACTGGCCAGAGCAACGCGGGAAGCACGGGGGCAGGGTCTTCTGCCTCCGGTTCTTCGTGCAGCATAGTCCGCACGAGCGATAACGACCACAGAGTGGGATGGCTGCTATTCGCTACCTTCGTCGCGACAGCGATGCTGCGCCGCCGCAGCAGCCGCGCTAGCACGCGGCAAGATAGGGCCGTCCCGTCTCATGGGTTCGGCCACCGGGGCCGTTGATCCGCTGAGGTTCCAGCAGTAGCCCCGATCTAGTGGGGCGGGCCGACGTACTTGATGTCGGGCGCCGGAGGCGTACTCATGCCGGTGCCGAGATAGTAATCAGGAAGAGAAGTGCCAAAATTGCGCTGAGCCGATTGTCCCACGTTCAGCCGGTAGAGTGGATTGTGCATAAGCGTGTAGAGCCTATTGCTCGCCGGAATTGTCGTTGTGTAGACACGAACCTCGTTGGGTAGGGCGATGACCAATTCTTCGCGCCAATCGCCTAAGATGTCCGCTATGGTTTGGGTAATCCTGGTCCCCGAACCGGTCTTCATCAACTCGGTAAGGCTGCAGCTCGCGCCATTCCATCGGTTGATGTGAACACCATCGTTGCCCGAAAATTCGTCGGTTATCGAACGAGTCAAACCGCCTTCCCACCATATGGGGGCCCAGTGGTCGCCCTTGGACGGACTGGTTCCGTTGCAGATGACGCTGCCATCGTAGTTGAGGAGGTCATCGTTGATCTGTCCGGCCCAGCATTGTGCGCCCTTTTGTCGCGAGTCTATGTGTGAGGCGTAGCCCCTGCTCGCATCGCCGGCAATGGTCTTTCCCCAAAGGACGGTTCCAGTGGCGGCGTCGAGCATGGCCACGCCGTTGTCCTGCGCAGCTTCTAGGATGCGAAAGATCTGAAGACCGCTTCGGGCGGGATTCAAGACCCCAATATGGACGAAGTCGCCATGACCCTTGATCAACTTCTGGTCCCACAAGATCTTGCCGGTGCGATCCAACGTCAGTGGACCCTTCAGAACCTCGTCATATCCGTCGCCGTTGGCATCGCCCATGCGCAAGCACTGGGCCGAAGAATACCACTCGCCGGATTGCCCTTTGCCTCCGTTGTCCCAAGCCCACAACTTGGACAGGGCGCCGCCTCGGTAGTCCCACGCTTGCACGACTTGATAGGCATAGACCCCGCGCGACATGATGATGCTCGGATGCGCCCCGTCGAAATAGGCAATGCCCATCTGGTTGCGACAACTCCGGTTGCCAGTGCTATCGCCCCAGTCGCTGACACTGCCCCGGGCAATCCAGTTTGTCCGCGCCACTTCCTTGCCGTCGGTGCCCTGGAATATGGACATGAACTCGGGTCCGCTGAGCACGCGGCCGTCGGAGTTGCGATAGTCGGTCTTTCCATCGCCGTCGGTGTCGCCAATGGTCACGCCAGTACCGTCCTTCGTGCCTTCAGCGGTCTTGGTGATGACTTCCGCCTTGCCATCACCATCGACGTCGTAGACGAGCAGGGGCGTGAAGTCGCTGCCGGATTCGAGGTTCCATCCCAGATCCACGCGCCAAAGGAAAGCACCATCCAACTTGTAAGCGTCAACGTGAACGATAGCAGTAGCCGTCGTGTGAGATCCGGGATCGACATTTGCTGACTCGCTCCACTTGACAACCAGTTCATACTGCCCGTCCCCATCCAGATCGCCGACATTCGCTTGTGAATAGTTGAGGCCACCGTCGCGCAGCGGGATGGAGAGGTACTGCTGCGCAGGAGCGTTGGCCGGCAGTGTGTAGGCAGCACTCGCGGCTTGCTCTGCTCCACCCACTACGGGCGCGACAGAGTAGGCATTGGACTTGGTGACGTCGGCACCCGCATCAACATAGTCGGTCGTGGCAGTTATGGGCGAGGTGTTCAGTTTGACGGCAGTGCCGCCCCCAGTCGAGCGGTACACGTTGAACGCAATGCTGTCTGGGTCGAGCCCGAACATTCGCCACCCGACGTAGACCTTTCCGCCGCCTTGGTTGATGGCGACCACGCCACGGTCGAGGCTTTCCATTTCACGTCGGCCAGAGGCGGGCGTACCTCCGGCTGTCCCGCCTGTGGCCACGCCTCCGGTGCTAGTTGTGCCGCTGGTGCTTGTGCCGCCTGTGGCCGTGCCGCCCGCGCTTCCCCCTCCGGTGCGGTTCGTGCCGCCAGTCCCCATGGCGCCCCCGGTGCGGGTCGTACCGCCGGTGGCGCCGGTTCCGCCTGTACTGGTGGTCCCGCCTGTACCGGCGCCGCCGCTGTTGGCGGTGGTGCCGCCCATGCCGGTCGCGCCGCCCGTGTTGGGCGCGCCCCCAGTGCGAGTGGTTCCGCCGTTGGCGATGGCGCCGCTAGTGGCGGTGCTGCCGCTCGTGGCGGTAATCCCGCCGCTGGCGGTGCTGCCGTCGGTGGCAGTACCTCCGCCGGCGGCGGTGCTGCCGGCAGTGCCGATAGCGCCGCCTTTGCTGGCCGCGCCGCCCGAGCCAGTGGTGCCGCCCGAGCCGATGGCGCCGGCGATGGTCGTCGTGCCACCAGTCTCGCCGCTGTCTTTGCCGCTTCCGCCATTGCCGCAGCCGAAGAGGCAAAGCGGTCCTGCCATCAGGGCGAACGCCAGACATTGCTTGGGACGACTAGTCATCGAAAGCCTCCATGCTTGTGGATGCGTTCGGTCAGACGCTTCCAATTGCTACTGTGTTGACTTTCCACGCTGACCGCAAGCCTGTCGTTCGCCGATGACCTGCGCTCAGTCTCCGGCTCCGCCCACAGGTGAACTTGGCAATGCGACGAAGAGTCGTCAAAAGGCGTTTGTCAGCCCCGGCGCGCGCGGCGTGGGCTAGTATGCTCTGCCTTTCAGCCACGCTGGCCCCGCCACCCGCTCGACCCATCACTCGGAGGCAGATATGGCCGTAGATCGGCTCGCCCAGCCGCAGGATGCTTCACAGTCCTCGCGGATTCTTCCCCTGCTCCTGCCGCTATTCATTGGAAGTGGGTGCGCAGCGCTCATCTATGAAGTGGTCTGGCTGCAGCTGCTGCAGTTGGTGATCGGTTCGACGGCGTTCTCGCTGGGGGTCCTGCTGGCGACGTTCATGGGCGGGATGTGCGTGGGTAGCCTGGCCCTGCCGCGCTATGTTTCGACGAACAAACATCCGCTCCGCGTGTACGCCGCGCTCGAGGCTGGAATCGCGGTCATCGGTGTCGGAGTGGTGTACGTCGTGCCTCTGGTCGAGCGCCTCTATACGGTGACTGCCGGCGGCTTCATCCCGTCGCTGGTGCTGCGGGCGGTGGTCGCGGCGATCTGCCTTCTGCCTCCCACGGTCCTGATGGGTGCTACCCTGCCTGCTATCGCGCGCTGGGTGGAGGCAACCCCGCGTGGGGTCTCATGGTTGGGATTGTTCTACGGTGGCAACATTGTGGGGGCGGTGATCGGGTGCCTGCTTGCGGGCTTCTACCTCTTGCGCCTGTACGACATGGTCACCGCGACCTTTGTGGCGGCAATGATCGACGTCACAGTAGCTGGGATCAGCTTGGCGCTGGCCAAGATCACCGTGTACATCCCTGCGGGCATTGGGGCACGTGCCCCTGCGCAGAGTGAGGGGCCACCGTCGGTGGAACGCAACGAAGAGACGCCGGCGTCGGCCGCCCCCGCCTCCTCGCCAGCCTGGTTGCCCTGGGCGCAGAATCGCTCGGTGTATGTCGCGCTCGGCATTTCAGGCGCGACGGGGCTCGGCGTGGAGGTGGTCTGGACCCGGCAGCTCTCTCTCACCCTGGGCGCTACGGTCTACACTTTCTCTATCATCCTGGCGGTGTTCCTGCTGGCGCTGGGCCTGGGCAGCGGCCTGGGATCGTTGATTGCGCGCAGGACCACACGCCCTGCCCTGTTGCTCGGGGCGTGCCAGTGGCTCCAGGCGGTGGCGATCGCCTGGGCTTCCTACGCGATCTCCGAATCCATTCCCTACTGGCCCATCAACCTGGCGCTCTCCACCAGCCCCTGGTTCACCTTCCAGATAGACATCGTTCGCTGCGCGTGGGCGCTCCTGCCGGGTGTACTCGTCTGGGGCGCGAGCTTCCCCCTCGCGCTGGCTTCGGTGGCGTCCAAAGAGCAGGACCCCGGCCGCCTCGTCGGCGGCATGTATGCCGCCAACACCCTCGGGGCGATTGTCGGGGCGATCGCGTTTAGCATCGTCGTGATCCCCACCTTGGGCACTCAGGCAGCGCAGCGCGTGCTCATCGGCCTGTGCGTCGGATCAGCGTTCATCGTGTGGGTGCCGCTTCTTGGCAAGGGCGGCACGCCCAAGCGCTCTGATCCCCGGGTCGCTACGCTGGGCCTGGCGGTTGTCCTTGCCGCTGCGATCGAGGGGGCCATCCTGCTCGCCCACAGCGTCGCGCCTCCGAACTGTCCGGCGGTCGCCTTCGGCCGAAACTCGGCCAGTTTCGTCCCGGAGATGGCTCCGGGGGTGGTACCCGAAGAGGAGGTGCCGACCACCCCCGGACAGCCGAACCGCTACTGCAGCTTCATCGGTGAAGGCGTCAACGTTTCGGTCGCCATCACCAGATTCCGCAACGGTTGGCGCTTCTTCCACGGCGCGGGCAAGGTGCAAGCGTCCAACAATCCTGAGGACATGCGGCTTCAACGCATGCTCGGGCACATCGCGGCGCTTACCTACAAGACGCACGATCCGGAGTCGGTCCTCGTGGTCGCCCTGGGAGCAGGCGTCACCGCTGGTTCGTTCGTCCCCTACGATAGCGTCAAGAAGATCGTCATCTGCGACATCGAGCCGATGGTCCCCAAGTACATCGCGCCCCGGTTCGCCAAGGAGAACTACGATGTCGTCAACGACCCGCGCACCCGCATCGTTCTCGATGACGGACGCCACTTCATCCGCACCACCCGGGAGAAGTTCGACGTCATCACCTCCGATCCCATCGATCCTTGGGTCAAGGGCTGCGCAGCGCTCAACACCGAGGAGTACTACCGTATGTGCCGGGACCGGCTCAATCCGGGCGGCGTGATGGCGCTCTGGATGCCCCTCTATGAAACCAACCTGGACACCACCAAGAGCTTGATCGCGACCTTCTTCAAGGTGTTCCCCTACGGCATCCTCTGGAGCAACGATCTTGCGGGGACGGGCTATGACGTCGTGTTGTTCGGATCCCTCGAGCCTCTGCACATCGACGTCGACGAGTTGCAGGCTTGGATCGACGCGCATCCCAGGGTGAAGAGCTCCCTCGAGGAGGTCGGCTTTGGCAAGACCTCAGGTCCCGGTGTGGCGGTCGATCTGTTGGCGACCTACGCTGGACAGGCGAGCGATCTCGGGGCGTGGATGCGCGGCGCGCAGATCAACACCGACCGCAACCTGCGCCTGCAGTACCTCGCGGGGATGTGGCTGAATTCGAAAGACGCTACCCCCATTTTCAAGGACATCCTCCGCTACTACCGGTTCCCACGGGACATCTTCACGGGGTCTCCGGAGCGGGTCGAAGGGTTGAGAGGGGCACTCGAGCGCGCCGGTCGCAAGCAGAAAGACCAGCCGTGACCCGGCTCGCACCGCCCCGCGTAGGTTCGTGGCTGGTTGAGCGGCCGGATTGACGGCGGCGGGACCGGTGGCCGGAGCCGGGTTCAGCAACTGGTCCCGGCTTCGGAACCGGATCCGGCTACCGGCCCCGGAGCCGGTAACCTGAACCAGTCACGGATTTTCAAGAAGGCGACTGAAACTAGTCACAAGTCCCGGAGCACGGAACGAACGTGCCCTCGGTGGCCGTGATGGTCGCGGTACCTGCCGTAAGCCCCGACGAAGTTGCCGTCACCGTGATGGTTCCGGCGCCCGTCGCCTGAACAATGGCGTAGGCCACGCCATTGAAGGCGTTGCGGGAAGTTCCGCGGAACGACTCCTGCGTCATGCTCCCGCTGTCCACGGCTATGATGGTGCCGGGGCCGGTGATTGCGAAAGTCACGGCTGCGGTGCCGGACACCTCGGCCTTGACAAACGAGACGTCGTCCACATCGGTCAGCAGCGTGGGGTGATCCGCTGTGAGCACGACCTGGCCTGCCTTCGCTCCGCTGGCCGGAGCCGACGTCGATTTGCCACCCCAGAGCTTCGACCACGAGTAACCGGTGGCCCTCACAGCCCCCAGTTCGTCCATGAGCGCCCCGTTGCCCCCAAATGATGGCCATCCACCGTCGCGCTCGCCCATATAGTCAACGCCCGTCCACATGAACTCGCCCGTGAGCCCCGCGTTGCCCGTCACGCTGGTCCATGTGCTGGTTTCGGTGCCCACCTCGGTTATCAAGCCGCACTTCGTGGGCGAGCTGTTCCCCGACGAAATGGCTACCGCGACGTTGTAATTGTCGCCCCACACATCGAGGAGCTTCGCCGTTGCTCCGGTCGTGTCGCCTGCCGTGCCCGGGTCAAGCAGAGCCTGGGTGTCCAGGTGCCCCGGGTCTAGTTCGTGACTGATGGCGATCATCTCGGTGAGGATAGGAGTCCGCGTGCTTATCGAATCGTGGATTTCGTTGCCCATGCTGTAAAGGCCCACGCTGGGGTGGTTGCGATCCCGCATGATCCAGCCGGTAAAGTCGACCTCCCACCACTTTGTGCCTGTGGCGGACTTGGGCAGCGCGGGCATTCCAGTCGGGGTCGTCGAGGCCTTATTGAAGTAGGTGGCGTAATCGCCAACATCGCTGTACTTGTGGGCGCCCCATACGTCGGTGAACTCGTCGAGCACGAGGAAGCCCATCCGGTCGGTCAGATCGAGGAACTCCGGACTAGGGCAATCGTGGGCCGTGCGGATCGCGTTCACCCCGATGGCCTTGAGCGCGGCCAGCCGTCGCTGCATCGCCCGCTGCGGCGCGGCAAGCCCGAGCCCGTGATAGTCCTGGTGATTGGCGACGCCCTGGAACTTTATGCTCTTGCCATTGAGAGTCATGCCCCCGTTGAACACGAGACTGCGGATACCGAATGGTGTCACGTCATCGTCAACCGTGGTCCCCCCGACTTGGACGTTGGTCACAAGTTGATACATGTTCGGAGTGGTGAGGTCCCACAACTTGGGGTTCGCGACAGGGACACTAAACGTGAAGCTGGCCGATGCCCCCGCCGCGATGGTCTGGGCA
>Ga0224516_1000094_pt1 | contig 22114 bp, 20 predicted proteins | sample IRFST0metaG_FD_179884 | JGI IMG/M metagenome (GOLD analysis project Ga0224516, IMG submission 179884) | Peat soil microbial communities from Stordalen Mire, Sweden - IR.F.S.T0 | ecosystem: Environmental > Terrestrial > Soil > Wetlands > Peat | place: Sweden: Norrbotten County, Stordalen Mire... | reverse complement strand
GCCCCAGCGATTACAAAAGAGAACCATAACGCACTGCCAGCGATCTGACCCGCTACGCCGAAAATTGAAAAAATGCCGGCACCGACCATGGCTCCGATGCCTAAGGAAACCGCGGCCCACAGGCTGATCGAACTCCGACTCTTCATCGCAGTCATAAGAAATATCGCTCGGTAGATGATGTTTAGGGTAGATAACGCTTAGGTTTCCGCGTGTCCACAGCTTTAGGCTATAGGTTATCATTAGAGTATGTGCGCCGCCCTCGCTTCGCTCCTGCGTAATGCCACGAGCCCGACTGAAAAAAGAGGAAGAGACATGAAAGCAAAAACGGAAGCTAAAATAGAAGCGAAAAAAGAGGAGGGACCCGAGAGGAGGCGACCTATACCGCTGTGGCCGAGATCCGTGTCAAAGAAAGGCGTATTGAATCCCAAGTTCCCAGATGGGCCCGAAGCGCCTTTTGATGCCACAAAACGGTAGAGGGCAGCCCATTTCAGCGGTGGCTAGCGTCCGTTTTGAAACCTGATCGAATGGTGTGAACTGGCTCTTCTTGTAAGCTGTTGACGTGTTTCGAACGCGCACGTTTCTGTCGCCTGAATGGCAGTATCTATAGGGTCTTGGTCTCCTACTCGCAAAGCCAGGCTGGCGACAAGCAAAATGCCGGTTTCCTCGAAACGTTCGAGCAGGTGCACCACAATTTATGTCCGTGGCTATTAAGCATGAGCTTGATTCCCGCCCAAATGTATGGTCCGCACGGACCGAAACGAGCTCGTGTCGATCATTCGTGATATACTCCCTTCGGCTGTTTATATTGCGCAGGCGGTTTGCTTCTCCTGTCTAACAGCTTGTAAAATTGGACCTTTACAAGATCCGTGAACAAGAAATCTGCTAAGAGTGCATATCCCCAGACCGCTAATGCGCTTGCCCATCCAATCGGTGCGACAAACACCCCATAGACGACGATAAGCGTCGCGACCGTTTGCGCGCATATCACAGCTCCTATCAGTATATTCGCGGGACGAAACGACCAGAATGGACCGCGCGTTCGAGCGACAAAGATCATGAGTTGGCCTGCTATGGAGAGTTTTAGGTACATTATCGATTGAACCACCGCCGGGCTCAGAAAGAAAAAGCGCTCTACGATATACAAGAGGCCGAACGTAGCGGTGACGCCTAACACTCCAAATAACGTCGCCACACTTAGTACTGTTCGCATATCCCACGATACAGCTGTTTTCGAATATAGCGCTCGGTCGTATGCGATAGTGAGTATTGTTCCATCGTTGAGCAGGGCCAATAAGACGATCATGAGTGCTGTTACCGGGTAAAAATTGAAGACGATTATTGAAAGAGTAACGAAAGTCAGGATGCGGATGGTTTCACCAATCCGATAGAGAGCATAACTCGTCATCCGCTGAAAGATCTTGCGGCTCTCTTTAATTGCGTCAATGATTACTGACAGGCCTGGACTCATCAATACGATGTCAGCCGCTGATTTCGCGGCGTCGGTAGCGCCCGCTACAGCGACGCCCGCATCTGCCTTTTTCAGCGCCGGAGCGTCGTTGACCCCATCACCAGTCATCCCGACGATGTGTCCTCTCTGCTGCAGCAGTTCAACGATGCGGTACTTGTGCTCGGGGAACACTTGAGCAAAGCCATCCGCGCTTTCTATGATCTCCCCTGCCTCCTCGTCAGACTTATCGGCAAAAGAAGTGGCATCTATGATGTTTGTGCCTAAATGGACCTCTGAGGCAGTTTGTTTGGCTATGGCAGTATGATCGCCGGTCACCATCTTGATGTCGACGCCCATTGATTGCGCGGTCTGAATTGTCTCTGCTGAATCCTCACGCGGGGGATCAAAAAGCGCGATAAGTCCAACATACAGCCAGACCTCCTGTTGATTCGTGCGCGCGACCCCGAGCGCGCGGTAGCCTCTTGCCGCAAATGCGTCCACGAGCGCGTTTACTTGTTCGGCAAGTTCTGAGTTTTGCGAGGTTAACGCAAGGATCGCTTGTGGGGCTCCTTTTGACACCTTGAAGCGGCTTGAATCCGCCCCTTCAACGGCGGCCTCGGTCCTTTTTGAAACCGGATCAAACGGTGTGAACTCAGTTGCCTTGTATGCGCTGGGGGTCGTATCGAGTACACCCACGCCTCCGGCCTTAGCGAGGATCGCAGCATCTATGGGATCTCGATCCTCTGCTCGCGAAGCTAAGCTGCCAAAAAGCAAAACGTCACTGGCCGTGAAGCCTTCGAGCGGCCGGACATCTGCGAGCGTAAGCTCATTCTTCGTAATCGTGCCCGTTTTGTCCGAGCACAGAATGTCCACGCCTGCCATTTCCTCAATTGCGACAAGCTTACTGACGATCGCTTCTTTCTTCGCGAGTGCAATCGCTCCGACGGCCATCGTAACGGAGAGTACCGCAGGTAGCGCCACAGGGATCCCTGCGACCGTAAGCACGAGCGCGAACTGGAGGATTGTCAAAAGGCTTTCCTGGCGGACATAAGCGACTATTATAATGAGCGCAGCTAACGCGATGGCGATCGCAATAAGGAAATTGCCGATCCTGATGACGGCCCTCTGAAAGTGACTCTGCGTTTTAGCCTCTTCGACTAGTCGAGCCGTCTTGCCGAAGTAGGTCGCCATCCCCGTCGTGACGACGAGCGCATTCATCTCTCCTTGACGTACGACTGAGCCAGAATACGCCACGTCGGATGTGTGTTTTTCGACGGGAAGCGATTCGCCCGTTAATCCGGACTCATCGAGAAGTAGAAAAGCGCCGTTCGTGAGCTTGACGTCGGCGGGCACGACGTCTCCAAGCCGCACCCGAATGATGTCGCCCGGCACGAGTTGTTGCGCGACAAGCTCGGACCACGACCCGTCCCGCAACACGCGAGCGGTCACCGCAAGTTTTTGTTTCAAGAGCTCAATCGCGTTTTCTGCCTTGTTCTCCTGCCAAAACCCGACGACGGCGTTCATAAGCAGAAGCGCCAAAATGATGAAAAAGTCCTCGTAGTGCTGAATGACCGCCGAAAGAACGATCGCGATCTCAATCATCCACGCAATGGGGCTCCAAAAATAGGTCAAGAATTTCCGAAGCGGATTAACCCGCTTTTCGGTGATCTCGTTTGGACCGTACCGTTCTAATCGCCGAGAAGCCTCTGCCGCCGACAGGCCGTTTTCGCTTGACGAGAGCCGCTGCAGTAGCTCAGCCACGCTGGCCTTTTGCGCTTCGCCTGCGGGTATGATTCCTTCTGAGCTGTCTAGGTCGGACAAACGTCCTCTCGTTCGTTTCGACGCCGTTTCGTATGCTACAGGGCGTCGCTAGTTTATTAAGACTGTTCTACGAAATGGGGCCTACAACGAGCTCTTTTTGACGAATAGCAGGCTGAAATATTAAATACTTTTCAGAAAGTTTTTAAGGTTGTACAAAGCATGCGACGCAGCAGGTGTGGCTAATGTGCCCCGACGAATCAAAAGCGCAGAGCAATAAAGCGGTTTCCCATTTGCAGATCTGTTTTATCTCTCCGTATCCGCCGAGATTTGGTGGCATAGCGACTTATTCGCACGAACTCGTTGAAGCAATCAAGAAGCGTGGGCACACGGTATACGTCATCTGCAATCCGGATCTCGATGCAGGCGGGCATGGCGGACAGAAAAACGTTTTTGCTGCGATGGATCCGCAGAAAGCGGGCTGGTCTGAGGACGTTTTTGACGGCATCAACAAGCTGAACCCAGATGTCGTGCACATTCAACACGAATACGGTCTTTACGATATCGACGGCAGACTTAGCACTGATCTGCTTGACCTTCTCGTGCGGTTGAACCTGCAAAGAATCCCCACCGTCGTGACGTATCATTCGGTGTACAGCACCCTCGGGTACAAGGAGTGTTTGTTTATGAACCTGAGTTTGCAACTCATTGATGCCGCGATCGTGCACGAAGAGCTTCAAAAGATCTTTCTGCCGGTGAACTTGGGCTGGGTGCCCCAGAACGTCACCGTGATACCACACGGGGCTGAAGTGCTAAAGGCAGGGGGCGTGCCTAGTGTCGTCGAGTCGAAAAAAGCGTATGGTCTTCAGGGTAAGGACGTCGCCATGTGTTTGGGCTGGTGGGAGCAATACAAGCGCTTTAACGACGTTGTCGAGATCTGGCCACAAGTAGTGAGCGAAGTGCCTGACGCCGCTCTGGTTATCGCAGGAGATGCGCGGCCAGGGTCCCGGGACGGGGTGCGCTACAAACCTACGCTGTTGAAGGCTGTTGCTGACAGCCCAGCAAAGGACAGCATCGTCGTCATCCAAGGTTCTTTCCAGCCAAAGGAGTATCTAACGGTTGAAAATGCAGCAGATATCGTTGTGTTGCCGTATGAGCAAAGCAGTCAGTCAGGGGTGTTGGCTCACGCATTTTCGCTGGGCAAGCCTGCCGTCGTCACGGACGTTGGGGGTCTGCGGGACGAAGTAGAGGCGAGCGGCGGAGGGGTCGTCGTTCCGCGGGGAGACTTGGAGCAGCTTAAGGAGTACATTGTGCTGCTGCTATCTAACAGGCAGATTAGGGAACGATACGCGAAACGGGCGTTGGCGTACGTCGAAAAGCGCATTGGTTGGAAGTACGTGGCAGGGATACACCAATCGCTTTATCTCTCGATAATCAAGAAAAAGTCACGTGCGATTCGAGGATAGCGCAAGCGCAGCAACCGTCTTGCACCTGCTATTAATGATGAACGTGAGTGGAAGAAAAGTGTAGTCCTTTGCTTATCCTTCCTGACACTTTTAGCTATCTGATCTAGCAAATATCTAGAAGTAAAGGTATAAAATCTGTTTATTATTTTGGGTTGGTTTTTCTATGAATAATAAACTCCAAAATAAAAAACCGATTGGTTTGTGGTCGGCAATTGCCATTGGAATAGGGGGGATGGTAGGAGCCGGTATCTTCTCCATCTTAGGTATTGCCACCGAGATTGCCGGTAATCTGGTTTATGTTTCATTCATCATTGGAGGTGGTATTGCACTCCTCAGTGCTTATTCCTACGCTAAATTAGGATCTAAATATCCCTCTGCAGGAGGGCCAGTTGAATTTCTAATCAGAGGATTTGGCGATGGAATTCTAAGTGGTGGTTTTAACTTTCTTTTGTATTTTGGTTACGTTATTGCCTTAAGTGTTTACGCAGAAGCTTTTGGCTATTATGCAGCTACGTTTCTATCTTCACATCCATCACCCGCAACCGCAACAATCTTAGCCATCTTCATTATCCTGATATTCACATTTATTAACTTTTTAGGCGCTAAGGCTGTAGGAAAATCCGAAACGTTAATTGTGGCTATAAAAGTAGGGATATTAGTAACATTTGCAATAGTTGGATTTTTCTTTGTCAAAATATCGTTACTATCAGTTTCTCACTTGATACCAATAGGCAACGTATTCACAGGAGCGGCAGTGCTTTTCTTGGGATACGAAGGTTTTGGTTTAATTACCAACACTGCCGACGATATTGATAATCCTCAGAAAAATATACCTAGAGCTCTATATTTAGCTGTAATACTTGCAATGGTGCTATACGTGGCAGTTTCCATTGCAGTAGTGGGTAACCTGCCACTCCCTGAAATTACACAAGCCGCGGACTACGCATTGGCAGCTGCTGCAGAACCCTTTGCAGGAGCAATTGGATTTACCATTATAGCTATAGCAGCGCTTTTTTCTACTTCTTCAGCGATAAATGCGACCCTTTATGGTGGGGCTAATGTCAGCTATTTGATGGCAAAAAAAGGTCAACTACCCACATTTTTTAATCGAAAATCGTGGCACGATAGTAGAGAGGGTTTACTTATTACCAGCGCCAGTGTCATTCTCCTAGTTCTTTTTTTGAATTTAAGTAATGTGGCCATGCTGGGGAGTTCAATATTTTTACTTGTCTACGCAGGCGTGAGCATATCACACCTTAAACTATACAAAAAAACTGATGCAAACAAGTACATAATATGCCTGGCTATCACAGGATGTTTCTTCTTATTGACTGTCCTGGTTTACTATGAAATATTCAACTCCCCCTTGACCTTGTATTTACTATCAGCAGTCGTATTATTGTCATTCCTAATTGAATGGATATACCGTAAATACACATCAAGAAGTTTAAAAAATCTAGAAATGATGGATACTTGATAAAAAAACGTATATAACAGTAAGGGATACGCGCGTCGACGTCTTAGATCAGTTTCCACTGTTCAAAGACGTTCCACGAGACCCTGAGTGGGGGTACGACGAGCAAGAGATGGATAGATTTCTCCGACAGAAATGGAATGATGAACGTTGTTCACCTGCGAGTTTAGCGTTTGCAGTTTTTGGTTGCTGTCACTGACTATGAGATTTTTTTCATAAATGAAGTCGTTAACATATGGGATCAATCAAATCGCGCCTATATTATGACACACGGCGAGAGGGGTCGATTGGAAGTACTTAAGCATCCTCTACTTGAAAACGTCGACAGCATCTTATGAGTAGCTGGGGAGATGTCGATCTCACAGGCAACCTAGGAACAGCTCGATAGGTTTAGTATGACGCTACTTTGCCAGCGCCACGGTGGCGGCTCAGATTTGTGTGAGACAGTTTGAAGTGGACTCATTCGAAAATGAACAATAAGAACGAGGATAAACGAACGGACAGCGTACAGCAAATATATACGCCGCCGAAAAGTTTTAAAACGGTTTCCAATGAACTCTCTGCACTCTTCAGCGTATTCATCGACGCACGTATAAGGCAAGTCTTCAGATTTGCCTCTGTGGGTGCAAGCGGGGTTTTGTTGGTTCTATTCTTAACGTGGATATTTACGGAATACATCCGCTTGTTCTATCTTCTATCCGCAGCCTTGGCGATGGAGATTAGCGTCTTTTGGGCATTTGCTTTGAACACCAAGATTACTTTTCGCTACAAGTTCAAAAAATCCGACAATCTATTTCCGGCGCTAGGGAAGTACCAATTGGTAGCATTGGGGGGCATCATCATCAATTTAACTTTGTTATTCGCCTTCACAACATTCTTAAATATTTTTTACATCATTTCAGAACTAATGGCTATCCTAGTCGCATTTGGATTTCGTTACCTAATGAGCCTCAGATTTGTATGGCGCAACCAAGTCGCTAGCTAAGACGAGCGCGCTTGGCGATACTAGATTTCTCTTCTTTTTCCACGGCCTTCGTTACAGCCGCTTAACTGGTGCCTCCTCTTTCTTAGCGGGCTCCTCTTCTTTCGAGGTGCGGCGCAGGAGTCACACGTACTGATTAGGTCAAACTGCTTGAGTTCTGGGCCCTCGGGTCTCATTTTCGGTTATTGACCAGAGGTGGTCATGCAAAACGGCCCTTTTCACATACGTCGTGCAGGATCCTCATCATTGAACTGCTGGTACACTACAGTCGTGCTCACCGACGCGAGTCCCAACACCTGCTACAGCCACTGGATATCAACCCCGTGCCGGACCACGTTGATGGCAAAGCTATGCGCCTGAAACTATGCGGGTGCACGTGCTTGCCGATCACGTTCCATACCGCTTCACCAGTTTCCGGGCCCGCTGCTGGGATATAGGGAAGGGGCGCATCGCTCGCAATGGTACGTTCAGCCACGTAGTCACGCAGCTCAGCCAGCGTTATCACGTCAAGCGGGAGCCGCCGCTGCTTGCCACCCTTCGCCCTCACGATATTGATCATGTGATTGGGGTATTCGATGTCCTAGAGCCGCAGGTTTAGCAGTGCATTGATGCGGATTCCCAAACGCCATAACACACGCATTAGTAGGTAGTCACGTCCACTGCAGCTGCCGCACAAGATATTTAAACGAATACGTTTCAATGCGGCATCAATGCTAAAAAGTGACCTGTTTGCAGCGTTCAGGACGACTGTGATCTTTTTAGTATTGTGCGGACTAGTTTTCCCTCTGGTACTCGTAGGCATAGGGCAAATCGCAGATAGGCCGGCTGCAGAAGGAAGCGTGCTGACACAAAATGGCACAGTTGTTGGTTCGAGCCTAATCGGGCAGTCGTTTGTCGATCCGATGCACTTTCAATCGAGGCCATCTGGGGTTTCCAATTGGGGACCAAACAATCCTGCCCTCATCGAGAATGTCAGTCAACAGGTAGCCTATCAGAAGCAGCTCAATCCGTCTATCAATCTCGTACCGATCGATTTGGTGACGCAATCTGGCTCAGGAGTTGATCCAAATATTGCATCTAGCAGCGCCTTGCTGCAAGTTCCGCGCATTTCGAATTTGACAGGCATCTCTCAAGATGTGCTCACGCGGCTCGTGAATCAATACACCGAGAATCCCGTTGCCGGCGTCTTTGGAGAGCCACGGGTCAACGTACTACAACTCAATTTTGCATTGGATAATCTATTAAGCCCCTCGGCGCTGAAAGCTGCAGAGGTGAACGCTACTGCTTTGAACGCAGCAGCGCTGAATGCAACGGTCACGAACTCAACCGCGAAGTGATCTTCGTCTACGCCCTCACGACGAGGATGTTACTTTGCGCACTTTCAATAACTTTGTCAACTACAGTCCCAAAAACAACGCTCGCGCTGCGCGGGCGTTCCGAAGCTCCCATAACCAGCGCATCATAATCCTTTGCAATCGCTATAATCTGCTCAGCGACAGGACCTGAACGGACATTAACGCTTACACGCTCATTCGCGGACGCTAATCGCTTGAGGTCGTCGAGGACTTCACTTTCATTTGCTTCAGCTATATGCAGTAACGTTATCTGGCCCTGCGTAGGTTCTGCTAGCGTTGCTGCTATCTTGAGCGCGGCGATAGAATGCTTGTATCCTGCGGAAGGAACCAGTATCCGCTCAAATGCGCTGTCGTATTTAAGATTCGACAGTATGACATCACACTTCGCATTTTTCATGATGGGATAGATGATGTCACCGTGACGAATCTTGTGAAGAGTTGATCGTAGACTGTAGCCCAGCACCGTCAGATCTGCGTCGTGTTTTGCTATCTGCTGAACAATGGCATCATAAACAGAGGAAGCTTCTGTAATTTCTGGGACGGCCTCGACGTTGAACCGCTGCGCTAATTGCATCAGGCGCATGATGAGATTGACTTTGTCAAGATAGTTCTTGTTCCGGTCGGGATAGCTTTCACGCGCGAGAAGCACGCCAAGGAGTATGAGCGTTCCTTCATTATCGAGCAGTCTCAGCGCCGCTTTCAAGGTGTACTCAGCATTTGTTGGGTTCGAAATCGGAAGGAGGATGTGCTTATACATAAATGAGCTCGCGCCTTGTTGTTATTACAGTGAACTAGAATTTGTGCGCCTATCGATGCGCTATTCGCGGCCCTATATCTGCTTCTTAGCTCCACATAGCTTGTTTGAGCCCTCAAGGGTGAAGCTTTTATAGGCCCATGCATATCATGCGATGGATGGATATATACTACGTCATCTTCGTAGTCATTTCGCTATTGTTGCTCATATATCTTACCTACGTTATACTATATCCCGACCGGTTTTAGTGGTGTGAATGGACGTCCTTGGCGTTGTTCAGATTATCGTGGAGCTTACCGCTGTGCTGCTCCTTGTCCGCCCTGTAGGCGGCTACGTAGTTAGCGTTTTTTTCAAGGAGCGAAGCCGACTCGACGCGCTGTTTGGTCCGATTGAGCGAGGCTTATACTGGGCGATCGGTGTTGACCCAAGTGAAGAAATGGGCGTAGGACGCTACGTCCTGACCCTTCTTTTGGTCAACGGGGTCATGCTCGTCATTGTCATGCTGATTCTAAATACTCAAGGGTACCTTCCCCTGAACCCGACGGCCGCGGCAAACATGCCGATCGACCTAGCGTTTAACACCGCCGCAAGTTTCATGACGAACACGAACTGGCAAAGCTATGCCGGCGAGACGCAAGCGTCCTACCTCAGCCAGATGATCGGCATCACGTTTCTCATGTTCACTTCAGCCGCCACCGGAATGGCAGTTGGGGCAGCGTTCATTAGAGGGTTTGCGAGCAGGGACCCCCGGCCTGGTTTTCGGGAGATAAACGGCATTGGCAACTTCTACTTTGATTTTGTGCGCGTACTGACGCGGGTGCTTATACCGTTCGCGATCATCGTGTCGATTTTGTTGCTAGTGCAGGGGGTTCCGCAAACGCTTCTAGGGCCACTGAGCTACCACACGGTTGAAGGGAGTATCAGCACGCTGTACCGAGGACCGGTTGCTTCGCTCGAGTCGATAAAGCATCTCGGGACGAACGGTGGCGGGTTTTTCGCGCAAAATTCCGCGTACCCCTTTGAAAATCCCACGCCGCTGACCAACGTAATCGAAATCGTCGCAATGCTAATTATCCCTATTTCCTTACTTTACACATTCGGGGTGATGACAGGTAACACCAAAGAGGGGTGGATTCTCATCGGAACTCTGACGACCATATTCATCGTTTTGCTCAGCATCGGGCTCCTTGCAGAATCGTCAAACCCTGCTCTCTCGAACCTTGCAGTGAACCAGTCGAGCGGAAATCTGGAAGGCAAAGAGGTTCGATTCGGCACCGACAACTCCGTGATGTTCACTGTGTCAACCACCTCAACGGGGACGGGATCGGTGAACAGCATGCTCGACAGCTACACGGCGATCGGAGGAGCCGTCCCGCTCTTCCTCCTTATGATCGGCTCCCTTTTTGCCGGCGACGGGTCAGGCCTTCTCACTGTCCTTATGTACGTGATACTGGCCGTATTCATAGCAGGCCTGATGGTCGGACGTAGCCCACAATACCTTGGCCGGAAGATCGAATCCAAAGAGGTCAAGCTCACATTCCTCGCATTTCTCGTTCACCCTATCCTTATACTCGGGTTTACCGCAGCAGGGATCGTCTTCGCAACGAGCTCCTTGCTGAACCCAGGGTTTCACGGCTTTACTGAGATGCTCTACGCGTTTTCGTCAGCCGCAGCCAACAATGGATCAGCATTCGCCGGTTTGAGTGCCAATACCCCGTTTTTGAACTATACGCTTGGGGTCACGATGCTACTCGGCAGGTACATAACGTTCCCCCTCATGCTCCTGGTTTCAGATTCATTCCTGCATAAGAAGACAACGCCCTACGATGCCGGAACGTTTCGAACCGACAAATGGATTTTTGGCCTCATACTGATCGGTGTCATCATCATTCTCGGCGCACTGACGTTTTTCCCGGTGCTGGTTTTAGGACCTCTAGGGGAGGCACTCATCTAGGGGGGGCACACCATGGACAACCAAAAGTGGTATAGCCGGGCATTGCTCGCGGAGGCGTTAAAGGAATCGATACGGAAACTCGATCCACGGTCGCTCGTCGCAAACCCCGTGATGTTTGTCGTCGAGGTGGGCTTCGTGTATACGCTCATACTCGCGGTCTCTGCCGCGATAGCCGGAAGCGGACAGTTCGTCTTCATCAGCGAGATTTCGGCGATCTTACTGATAACCGTGCTGTTTTCCACCTTCTCTGAAGCGATTGCCGAGGGACGCGGCAAGGCCCAAGCAGAGAGCCTGAAAAAAACGAAAAAGGAGGTCACCGCGAATAAGGTCGTCGGGGATCAAATCGTTGAAGTCAACGGGCATGATCTCGTGAAAGGCGATGTGGTAAAAGTCAGCGCTGGCGAGGTCATCCCGAATGACGGCGAGGTTATCAAGGGCAGGGGTGCCGTGGACGAATCCGCAATAACGGGGGAGTCTGCACCAGTAATCCGCGAAAGCGGCGGAGATTTTAGCTCGGTAACGGGCGGTACGACGCTCTTGAGTGATGAACTTATAATCCGCATTACGGCAAACCCAGGAGAGTCGTTCCTCGACAAAATGATCGCGCTCGTCGAGGGGGCGTCGCGACAAAAAACGCCCAACGAAATAGCACTCACCATCGTTCTTGCCGGCCTCACGTGGATATTCCTTCTCGTCATCATCACGCTTAACGCACTCGCCGGTTATTCCGGTATATTGGTAAGCACTACGACCTTAATCGCGCTCCTCGTCTGCCTTATCCCAACTACCATCGGTGGGCTGCTTTCCGCAATCGGAATCGCTGGTATGGACAGAGTGACGCAATTCAACGTTATTGCCAAATCAGGAAAAGCCGTTGAGGCGGCAGGCGATATCAACACGCTTATCCTTGACAAAACAGGCACGATAACGATCGGCAACAGACTCGCAGAGGAATTCATCCCGCTTGGCGACAAGAGCAGCGGAGAGGTCACGAAGGCAGCGTTTCTCGCCTCAGCGCGTGATGAGACCCCCGAAGGCCGGTCAATTGTGAACCTAGCAAAGAAGCTGATGCCCGATTTGGTTGAGCCGGAGATTAGCGAAGTAATCGACTTCTCTGCAGACACAAAGATGAGTGGAGTTGATCTAGCGGATGGCTCAGAGATTCGTAAGGGGGCATTTGACGTGATGTCAGCTTATGTGAAGTACGTTCCCGGTGGATTTAAAGAAATCGTTGACGGGATTTCACGCAAGGGGGCGACGCCGCTCGTGATATCAATAGATCACGACCCTATCGGCGTGATACACCTCAAAGATACAGTCAAACCAGGAATGCGTGATAGGCTGCACGAGTTGAAGAGCATGGGAATTAGGACGGTCATGGTCACCGGAGACAACAGGCTCACCGCGGCGACGATCGCGGAAGAAGCGGGAGTCGATGATTATGTTCCCGAGAGCAAGCCGGAGGACAAGATAAAGATCGTGCAAGCGGAGCAGGCAGCAGGCAAGCTCGTTGCGATGACCGGAGACGGCACCAATGATGCTCCTGCATTGGCACAAGCCGATGTGGGGCTCGCCATGAATAGCGGCACGCAAGCAGCAAAAGAGGCCGCGAATATGGTCGACCTCGACAGCGATCCGTCAAAGCTGATAGCAGTCGTGTCGATCGGAAAACAGCTCCTGATGACGCGCGGTGCCATTACGACGTTTAGCATCGTCAACGACGTCGCCAAGTATTTCGCAATCATCCCCGCTATTTTCGCCGTTGCAATTCCTGAGGCAAACAAGCTCAACATCATGGCACTATCTTCACCGAACAGCGCCATACTATCTGCAGTTATCTTCAACGCCCTAATAATCCCGGCGCTTATTCCGCTTGCCATGAGGGGTGTGAAATACAAGCCGAGTGACGCGTCGACAATCCTCTTGAGAAATATTGCGATTTACGGCGTTGGGGGCTTAATAGTCCCATTCATCGCGATTAAAGCAATCGATGTCATTATAACCAGCCTTCATCTCGTCTAGCGCCGCTAGCTATTTTCGCTATTTTTGTCATGAGACGGCTCGTGCGCTGCTAGTTTCATGCTAATGCGTGATCGTCTCGTGGACCACGATCGTCGCATACACAAAAACGTAGTCGCGAACTCCGCGCGGTGGTAAAAGCGCCAAATCGCCCGCCCTCGCGTCGTCCAACACGTCTGCCAGATGAGTGGGATTTTAATCGAAGAGTTTTATACGTGTACGCGAGGTCTGAATCGCACTGGGAGGAATCACAAGATGAAAATTGAGCTTGGAGCGCAAAATTGTCTTTACCCCATGCCAACGACGCTCGTAGGAGCAACGGTAGAGGGAAAGCCTAACTTCATCACCATCGCGCACGTCGGCATTATGGACCTAGGAAGCGTCTCCCTCGGGATGGCAAAAGCCCACTACACTAACGCCGGAATCAAGGAGAACGGGACGTTCAGCGTCAACCTGCCATCTGCTGATATGGTGAAGGAAACTGACTACTGTGGCCTAGCGTCGGGGAAGCGCGTTGACAAAGCACAGTTATTTCACATTTTCTACGGCAACCTCAAGACGGCCCCTATGGTTGCTGAGTGTCCCATTAACATGGAGTGCAAGCTCATAAAGGTGGTTGATTTCCCGAAGCACGACGTATTCATAGGCGAGATCGTCACTACTTATGCTGAGGATGCTGTGCTGACCGACGGCGCAGTGGACTATGGCAAAGTGCGGCCGCTTCTCTTCACCATGGTGGACCAGAGTTATTGGATGCTAGGCAAAAGATTCGCAAAAGCTTGGAGCATCGGAAAGGACTTGAACGGGCATAAGTCAACTTAAGCAGTCGGCAAGTGACACCGATGGTATCGTCAAACTACACATCCGTGCACGAAGCTATTATCTCACGGCAACTAGGCACGCAGCCCGCGAACTGCTGATCAGAAACAAGCACCGATAATAGTAAAAGCGATAAGGGCGAAGCTAGGTGAGGTAGCAATGAAAACCAAGTACGTTCTTTTGCCGGTGCTGGCCCTGATTATCCTAGCCACCTGTATATCGGGGTGCACGTCAACAAACCCCTCTGGTGGGCAAGGGAATAGTACGAGTGCCGTACCTGTATACCAGCCCTCAGCGAAGACAGCATCAGTCAACACAAGCGAGGGCAATGTGACGACCTACCAGACAACTGGCTCCGCTACTCAAGTTGCTGATTTTTATAAGACTGAAATGGCAAACCGAGGGTACCAAGCTTCAACCCCCGTTCAACAAGGATCAGATGTGATTCTCACTTTCGTCAAAGGAACGAGTACGGTGCACGTCGCGATCGCCACTATTAACGCACAAATCGGCCCAATAAATCTATCTCAACTAGGAGCGACGACGTTCATAATCACAGAGCGAAGTGCGTAAGAATGCGGCGGTTGCCCACTCACGAGTCGTGAGTACAGACAAATGATTAAGAAGTTAGTCGTTCTTGCGCTAGTTTTGCTCGTTGCGTGTCCGGTCATTTTTTTGCCGGTAGTTTCAGGGGCAGTATCGACGGTCCCGGCTACGGCGGTTTCAAAGACGGCATCGACGGTCCCGACGACGGCGGTTTCAACTACAGTGCCGACGATCCCAGCTACCGCCCTAGCCGCCTCAGATGCGGCGCCTAAGCCACAGCTCGACTACCGCGTGTCGCTGGCGCCAAACCAAATCTGGGATGGCACAATCGAGTATTTCAAAGCACAAGGCTTCACCACCGTAGTGCTCGTCGCCGCTCAACCACTCCCGTACGGCAACGAGTTGCAGAAAATCAAGCAGCTGGGCATGTACCCCATTTTGGATATCGAGTATATCATCTGGAACGGCGGCGCTAACAAGTCAACACCCATAACGCAGTTCGATTCGGATTTTAGCATGTGGAAACAGGCGGGGTGGCAAAACGTCGCCACAGAGGGAGGACGAAGTGGCGATCTTGCCACGTTGAAGGATTACTTCGCCACTATCACCTATTTTAACTGCGACGTGTGCGGCCTTTGGCAAGACGGCTACAGAAATCCTGATGTGACGGAGATGTCGTGGGAGGCGTACTATCCCTCTGAAATCCCGAGCATACAGCAAGGAGCCCTGATTTCATACAACCTCGGGAAGCCGCAGGGCATAACGGCAGGCGTGTGGGATAAAAACAACGCGAACCTCAATTATGATACGTACAAATCACTACTCGATTGGAGTTATTCCGAGGGGGTGGGTTTCACTCACTTCAACGTGTTCTTCGGGTTGGGAGCAACGATCGCTGACTATCAGCGGCTCGGATTTCCTGCGATCATTTCACAACTGCAGCAAAACTATCCGCCTAAACCGATAGGGGCATGGCCTGCGATCACAGTGACCTCTGTTCGACAGGTGCCGAATCCTCAAAACTCTATCGTGTGGGACATAACCAATCTCGGTGACAAAGAAGCTTGGGTAGCCCCCTATGCGATACTCCATAACGGAACTGCAGCGCTGAGCCAAGTGAATGGCGAAGCGGTTTTGAGTCAAGATGCCGGCTCCAGTTCCTCGGCTGCGGTTCAACAGAACGACGGCTACGGCTGGGTACGCCTCGGCGCCGGTGAGGAGATTAGCATCCTGTCGCCCCCCACAGTCCCTACAAACACCACGGGAGCAGCGTACAACGTCTACGTGTCCTACAACAATACCTCCCGCGGGTGGCTTTATAGTGCGCCTCTTTATACCGCCGTCGGGGCCAAGCCCATACCAACAAACTTCTTCGGACTGTTTGACTACAGCAATACCGACGTCGTGTTGTTGTTGCTGCTTGTGCTCGTCGTGTTCCTCACGATCGCACTTGTGCCTCGATTAAGACGGAAGCGACAAAAATAGCGCAAAATTCGTCGCTACACGGACTTCGAGCGAATGTCAACCGGTTCAAGCTATACTTTGATGTGCCGCCGCCTTCCGAACCAGCCACACTAAATACCCTAAGAAAACCTTTTCAGTGCGTGCGCTCCTCGCAAGAACCGCTTCAGTCGAATAGACCTACTTACGGTGTCGTCTAAAGAAATTCAGGTTACTATGCACGGTCCTCGCAAGAACTGCTTCAGTCGAATAGAAATCCTTCTTGAGGGTCGTTAGCTCGGTGCGCGGCGCATAAAGCACATAGATAGGGATGCCAATCAGAATCGACACGATTCCGAATGCTACCGTGCTGATGCCGCATTCATAAATGAGGAACACGCTCAAGATAATGCCCGAAACAGGGATTACCGGCCCGGTGAGCCGTTCGAGGTCAGTGCGGTCACTATCTTTTTGCCTCCTTGCTCGAAGTGTCAGCACGGCGGCACACGTGGCCAGGTAGACAAAAGCTAGATTAAACGCTGAAAAGATGATGAGTTGCGTTAAATTGCCAATTAATGCAGCGAATAACACAATGGCGGACTGTATAATAATCGCATTGGAAGGGGTACCAAACCTTGGATGAATTCGGCTGAAAAGCCTTGGAAATAGTCCGTCCAATGAGATCGCATAGGATAGCCGGGCGGTCGCTAGCGTAGCAGACTCCTCAAACCCAGTAATTGAGATGAGCGCCCCAAGCCCTAATATCGCACCTCCGATAAGGGCAAGCTCCGGCGTGTACGACAGGACGACGCTGCCAGCGGTGGCAAGGGGCGCGGGATCGAATTGGAGTGAGGTCCAGTTGACCACAGCGAGCGCCATGAAGCCTACGGCTACGTAAAAAGCAGTTACAATTGCCATGCCAATGATCATCGCTTTCGGGAGGGTCTTCGTCGGATTCTCCATTTCACCAGAGGGGATGACTGCCAGTTCAAATCCCGTGTATGCCCAAAAAATGATAATCAGCGCTGGTCCGAAATTGCTAAAACCAAGCGGGGCGAATGGTGTCAGGTTCGAAGCTGCTGTGCCTGGGTGAACGGCCAAATAGATGAATCCTGCGACGATCAGCAGCAGTAGTGGGCTTAATTTTCCGATGGTAAGAACATCATTGATCCGTCCAGCACCCTTTACCCCTCGCAAGTTTATGTACGCGATAACCGCGACAAAAACGATTTTTATGATGTCGCCCTCAAGCACCGTGAGCGAGGGCACGAAATACGCAAGATAACTCACGAACGCGACCGGCATTACGGCAAGCCCGGCAATTTCGGCAATCCAGAGGGGCCAGCCCACTAAAAAACCGGCAAAGTTCCCCCAAGCCTCGCATACATATGCAAACGCGCCCCCCACCTTAGGAACAAGAGCCGCAGCGTCTGCGAAGCTTAATGCTATAAGTATCGCGATTACCCCGGCAACGATAAAAACAACGAGGCTTGCAGGTCCGAGATAGGCACTGGCCAATGCCGAGACAATGAAGATATCCGCGCCTATGGCAGTGCCAACTACGAGATTTGTAACGTCGAATAGGTTCAGCTTTTGCGAGCTAGCGCCGTTTCTTACAGCCATTTGTGCCTCTTAGCAGCTACGACTTGTTTTCTTTGAGCTCTTTCTATATGGGTTTATGCCGCCTCGGCAATGTCCAAGATGATACGCCTGCACGTGAGCGCCGTTCTTGTTACCTAGTCATTTAGCCCCCATCTTTTGTTAACCTGAGGCGATTGGCCTGCAAGAGCAATCTTCTAGGACTCCATTAAGGAAGTGAGCACACACCGGCAATTCCCTATCAGATCGTCAAGAAGAGCAAGCTGAGTTACTTTGACGACACAGCGCGGACCCAGACACGGCCTACTCAACAGTCGGTTTAAGACGCTCTTTAATTCGACTGATCTCTTCTTCAGATGCGCCTGTGGCCTCGAAGATTGCGCACAAGGTGTCGAGGATGCTGCTTTGCATCACGAAATTGTCAACACTTCTATATCGCGTCGTCATAAGCGTTGTTCGTATGCCTTCTGATGCTCGGGTTATGTAGTTCTCCCGAAAGAAGGCAATATCGAGATCGCTTGTCGCACTGCCGGCGATGACAAGCATCGTTTTATCACCGTAACAGTAGCTTATGTCTCGCAGCAGTACGTATCCAGAAGAGGTTGGTAGTAGAAGCACGTTGCCAAAGTGCTTTTCGTAATAGTCCTGAAGAAGGACGAGGTGCCTTTCCAACGCAAGCAGCGCCGCTTTTTCATCAGATTCAGCAAGAATGACGAAATCTGCGGGAAACCCGACCTTCCGCCAATCGATTTGGATCGTATGTCGCGTGAGAACTGCTCGCGTCTTAAGACGTTTGATGTGGTAAGCAGCCGCGTTGCCATCGCTGAGGCCGAGACGTTCGGCTAGCTCTGCGTTCGAAGTCTTAGCGTCCTCAAGGAGCGATAGTAAGATTATGAGTTCCTTTTCGTCAAGGGCGACCTTGTGTGCAAGTGCCTGCGCCAGTGTCTTGACGTGGCGCGCGCTCGAATCTGCTGTCTCAAACTCCTTACTTTGCTTCATATTCGTTGGCAACTTCCTGAAACGCACGAAGCTTAGTACTCCGCTTAGCGCGTTCATATTTATAGGTAGCTTTTGCAGTCTCTGCTTGTCGCCGGCTCAAAAACCGACGCACGAGATTCGACGATCACGTATCAGAGGTTTGGGTTGCCCCGGCCTGGGCATGCAACGGGCTTTAAATAGGTATAGCATTACCTCACTTTGATGCTCACAAAGCGGATTATTCCGTGCCTTGACGTCAAATATGGGGATGGCAACAGGGCACTCGTCGTGAAAGGCATCGAATTCGTTTCGCTCAGAGCAGCTGGCGATCCAGTAGAACTCGCAAAGCGCTACGATCAAGAGGGCGCTGATGAACTTATCTTCCTTGATATCACAGCCTCCCACGAACGGCGACAAACAATGCTGGACATCGTCGAGGATACGGCCGACCAGGTTTTCATACCCTTCTGCGTCGGTGGCGGCTTACGGACTCTCGATGATGTCATCCAGACCTTGCGGTCTGGCGCGGACAAGATAGCGATGAACACTGCCGCTGTCAAAGATCCACAGTTTATAACGCGCGCAGCCGAGGCGGTTGGTTCGCAGTGCGTTGTTTTGGCCATCGATTGCAGACGGAACACGGACGTCGAGAGAGGACAGTATATCGTTACTCTCGAAGATGGCACTCAAGCGTGGTATGAGGTCGTGATTTACGGTGGACGAACCCCGACAGGCATCGATGCGATTGAGTGGGCGATGCGGAGCGAGCGTTTGGGCGCGGGTGAGATCATGCTAACGAGCATGAATAGGGATGGCACAAAAGACGGCTATGATATTCCCATCACGAAGGCGATATCAGAGGCCATCGACCTGCCGATAATTGCCTCCGGAGGTGCCGGCACGGCTGAGCACATCTACGCAGGCTTTGTTGACGGCAAGGCGGATGCGTGTCTTGCCGCGAGCATTTTTCATTTCAAAGAGATCTCTATAGCTTCATTAAAGCAGTACCTACAAGCGCGCGGAATTCCCATCCGGATGTAGGTGGTCGACGGCGCGTAGAGAAGACAGCAAGATTGTCCTTGGTCACCGCTGTTCGCCGGTCAAATAGCGCTGCGCCAATTCCGTGTAGCTTTTTGCATTTGCCTCTATCCACTGAATCTGCTCCGGGGTTACCTCCTTGACGACTTTTCCGGGAACTCCCAGGACAAGACTGCGTCGCGGTATCTGCGTGCCCTCTGTCACGACGGCGCCCGCACCGACGATAGAGCTTTCCCCTACACGTGCTCTGTCTAGTATGATGGCGCCAATTCCGATCAGCACGGTATCTTCTATTTGTGCTCCGTGCACTATTGCCCCATGTCCCAGCGTTACCTGGTCTCCAATCCTAGTCTCGATTCCGTCTCGTGCGTGTATGACGGCGTTGTCCTGGACGCTTGTGTTTCGACCAATATGAATCAAGGCCATGTCGCTCCGTATGACAGCGCCGAACCACACGCTCGAACCCGGAGCGATCGTCACATTTCCAATGACGGTTGCGGTCGGGGCAATGAAGACGCCTTCGAAGTTTCTGTTCATTAGTTCCTCTACTACCTCACTATCACTAATGATCTGCCTTTAGGTACAAAAAGCCAATTATTAACCTAACAGGCTATATCACATAGTCGAGCCACTACAGGTGGGGGGGTTTATGGCTTCAGTCGCGATTGGCGGAACGTTTGATATACTTCATGACGGTCATAAGGCGCTGCTGAAAAAGGCCTACTCACTAGGTGAGGTGACCATCGGGCTTGTTTCAGACGAGATGGCAAGAGGAAAAGCCCTCGTGAGCAACACGTACGATACCCGAAAGAGAGCAGTTGCCGCCTACGTAAAGGCGCTAACGGGGACTATTCCCGTGATCGTCGCGCTTGACGACCCGTACGGGCCATCCATGAAGGAGAAATTTGATTATATCGTTGTCTCGCCTGAAACGTTTCGAACAGCAAAGAAGATTAACGCCCTCAGATCACAACGCGGACTTCCACCGATAAAGATCGTATGCGTCGATTTTGTTCTTGCACAGGACGGACGACCGATATCCTCGACCCGGATTCACCGGGGCGAAATTGACGACCACGGGATGCTCCTATGAAGGAAGGGGTCTGTTTCTGAAAACCACCCCACTAACACCTAGATATGCGTGATTTGCGAGCGCGGACAGTTCGTAGAAACGTTACATGGATTCGCGTCTCTACCTAGCATGCTTGGCGACATTGCGAGCAGGGCGGGATTCGCCACAATCGGGCCCCCTGCAATAGAGCAGATGGGACAAAAACAGCTGCATCGGCTATCGCTCGATGGGGTTGATCGGAGCACGCGCTTAACCCTGCTCGGCGTGAGTATGGTTCTGATCTCGGAAATGGACAAAGCGAAGGTTCTGAGGCTTGTAGCTCACTAGTGGACTATGCGTGTGCCTACCCTTTTGCCGGCGATAACATTAAGCAAGATTCGCGGTTCACGCCCGTCGATGACGACGGCCGATATTTTCGAGCGTTCGATAATCTTCGCCGCAAGCGGGTCGATGACCGTTTTGGCGCCGGCCTTCATCTCCTGAGACATAACGATCTTCACTAGCTCAGCGGGCGTGACTTCGTCTAGTTTGACGGCGCTCTTGTCAATATTGGGGTCTGCCGTGTAGACGCCATCAACTGACGTTGCTATAATAAGAAGATCCGTCTGCACGTATTCGGAAAGTATCGCCGAAACAGCATCGGTTGTCTGTCCGGGAGCCACACCCCCCATCACGACAACTTTGCGTGAGGACATGGCCGTTTCAGCTTCTTGATAATCGTGTGGAATGTCTTGAAACGCAGCGCTCGACAATGCCGAGATCAATAATCGAGCATTGACGCGCGAAAGGGCGATGCCGATTAGGTCACACACAGCTTCACTCGCCCCCATCGAACGGGCGGCCCGTATATAGTCCCGGGCTGCTTTGCCCCCGCCGGTTACGATGAGTAAGGTGTTTTCTTTTGCGAGTTCCTTGATCACTTCAGCGTACTCTAAGAACTTCTCCTGCGACAATGTTGGAGCGATTACAGACCCGCCGACGGAGATCACTACTTTCATCAGCGTAGCAGTACTAAAAAAGGACTATAAGTCAATTCCCGTGTGCGTAGAGATCACTCATTTCCTCGCGTTTAATCAGTAGTCTTACAACCTGCCTTTCTTGCAAGAGGTGGCGCGAAGAAGCACCCTTTTAGCAGCCGGATTTACCTACGGCCAATAGACACTGGCACTTGACGCCTGGCAAAAGGATTTGACTCGCGCATCTGGCCACGCTATGGTGTTTGGTTACGCACACGCACTGCACTGAACCAGCGCCCACGATTTTCTCAGTAGCTATAACGCTCTTCTAGCCACGGATCGCCACGATTATGGTAGCCGTGTGACTCCCAGAATCCGCGCACATCTTCTGCTATAAACTCGACCCCGGTTACCCACTTGGCACTCTTCCAGAAGTAGAGGCGTGGAACCACGAGCC
>Ga0224516_1000093_pt1 | contig 22191 bp, 21 predicted proteins | sample IRFST0metaG_FD_179884 | JGI IMG/M metagenome (GOLD analysis project Ga0224516, IMG submission 179884) | Peat soil microbial communities from Stordalen Mire, Sweden - IR.F.S.T0 | ecosystem: Environmental > Terrestrial > Soil > Wetlands > Peat | place: Sweden: Norrbotten County, Stordalen Mire... | reverse complement strand
GATATGAAGACAATAATTTAGCATTTTGCAATAGATATGGAAAACATATAAACAGTAGAAAACTACGTCAAATCTTCAAAGACATATTAAAAGAAAATGACCTTGAAATAATAAAATTTCATAATTTACGCCACACGCCTATTTGAACTAGGTGAAAAAGAAAAAACTGTTCAAAAACTAATGGGCCATAGTAATATTGCAGTTACAATGAATGCCTATACTCACGTACTTGATGATATAAAAGAAAAAGCCGCATCTAAATTAGATAGGCTTGCTGAAATTATGGAGACTGTTTAATAGGCAGTCTTCTTTTTTATGTTGTTATACTATATTTCCATTACACTATCTCAAACCTTGCAACATCTTCTTATAGAGGCTATATTGTTGCTATAATAATACTATAATGTATTATTTTGATTTTACTACCTAATATTACATAACTTAAGAATTCATAGGTTTATTATAAACACCGCAATATCTTGCAATACATAAATATAACCATTTGATATTATAGGCATATAAAATTATTGGAGGTAATAAATATGAATATTGGTAATTATTTCGAAAATGGACAGATTGGCACTATATCTGAAGTTATGAAATCAGAAGATAAGAATTTTAATCCACACCCAAAGTTTAAAGGTGTTTATCTAAAAAATCTTGTAACAGGTGACATGACAAATAATAAAATTAGTTGCGTTTTAGTTAAAGTTGAGCCATTTTGCACATTAGATACCCATGTACATGAAAATAACTTAGAAATACATGAAGTTATTTCTGGTGATGCAACTTGCTATATTGGCGAAAATAAAATTAATTATAATGTAGGAACTGTTGGTGTTATTCCTGTAAATGTCTCTCATAAAGTAGAAGCAGGTGCAAATGGAATATATATTCTTGCCAAATTTACACCTGCGCTTTAATTAAAATTTTTATAACTATCTTTAAATTGCATTGGTGTTATGCCAATATGCTTTTTAAAAGTATTACACAAATGACTTTCATCTGAAAAATTAAAATTAAAGACTAAGTCAGAAATGGGTTGCTGTTTTAGTAGCCCTTTTCTAATTTGTTTTATTTTTTCTTGGATATAAAATTGATATGGAGTAACCCCCATTTGATTTTTAAATAATCTTAGCAAATGATATTTTGTTATATTAGTGTAATCTGATAATTTTTGCAAATTAAAAGCTTCATTCACATTATCCTTTATAAAATATGCAGCTAATAATATTATTTTATTGCTTGATTGTTTTTTACAACTATAATCTATTTCTATATATTCTTCTAAACAGTTTAATATCATATTTTCAAAATAATCTTCATTGTTAGTATACTTAAATTTTTGTATCATATTTAAAATTCTCATTCTTACTATTTTATCTCTAAAAGCATACTTGCATAAGGAATTATTACTATATTTTTGTACATTATTATATATACATAACACTATATACTCATATTGAATTTTATTAACGGCAGAAATTGTATGCTCAATATGTGGTGGAATAAAATATACATCATCTTTTTCTAGCAAGTATTCTTGTTGCTCTACATTTAATCGTATTATTCCATTTGTAACTATTCCAATACAAAAGGTGTTATGACTATGACTAGGAAAAGAATGAGAACTTTTACCTTCAATTATCTCAAACTTTTTTTTATGATAAAAATTAATTTCATTTTTTTCTTTATGCATATATATAATCACCTACTTATCATTTCATTCTATTAATATATAAATATATTTATATACTCCCTTTAATTTAGCCTAAAGAAAAATAAATGTATTGATTTACAAAATAAAATTGTAAAAATATTATTACAAACACTTTTATCTAACAAAGTTCAAGCTTAACAGATAACATAATCTTTCTACTTAATTTCTTATAAATATTCATAATAACTTTTCTATAATATCAATATAAAAATTCATTGATTTTTTTATAAAAATTTAAAATTTCCAGCACGTTTTTAACACAGCCTGTACAAGTTCGCCCCCTTTTTTGCCCCTTATTGTCCCTCACAAATGAGTATTAGCTAGTACATGGTAACATTGCCCACACTGGATAATGGCTCTATAAGCCGTTTTAAATTGTAGCTTGTCTTATAAAATAAAAAAAGCCGTAGTACAACGTACTACGACCTTTGTGGCAGGGGCACTAGGATTCGAACCTAGAATCAATGGTTTTGGAGACCACTACTCTACCGTTGAGCCATACCCCTAGGACATTTAGTATTGTATCATGCATTTATAGTTTATGTCAATAAATATATAAATTAAATTTATTATACTGAAATTCAGTTCACTTGCATTAAATAAATGAAAGTATTTAATACAATGTTTAAAATTGTATTAAATAAAATACAATTTTTAAAAATTCTCCTTGTCTAAGTGTTAATGTTATTCTATAATAAGATAAAATACTTTGATAGTCGAAATATTTTATTGTCGAATTTTCTCATGAAAGGATATATGTAAAATGAATTTTAATTCACTTAAAATTGGAAATTTAATTGCTCCTATTCCTATTATTCAAGGAGGAATGGGTATTGGTGTTTCATCTTCTAACTTAGCTTCTGCAGTTGCAAACGCTGGTGGTATTGGAATTATTTCAGCAGCTCAACTTGGTTATAATGAAGATGACTTTGAGAAAAACCCTTTAGAAGCAAATTTAAGAGCTTTAAAAAAACATATTACTATTGCAAAAGCTAAAGCTGTAAATGGCATAATAGGTATTAATGCTATGGTTGCAACTAGTAACTATGAAGAACATATAAGAGTTGCAATAGAAGCTGGAGTTGATTTAATAATCTCCGGAGCTGGTCTTCCTACTATGTTACCAAAAATAGTAAAAGACTCTTCTGTAAAAATTGCTCCTATTGTTTCTTCATTAAAAGCTGCAAAGGTAATCTTAAAACTTTGGGATAAACATGACAATATAGCTCCAGACCTTGTAGTAATTGAAGGTCCAAAAGCTGGTGGTCATTTAGGATTTAAAGTAGAAGAATTAGAAGATGAAAATCTAGATTTTGATAAAATTGTTTCAGATATAATAGATGAAACAAAAAAATATGCCGAAAAATATAATAAAGAAATTCCTGTTGTAGTTGCTGGTGGAGTTTTTGATGGATATGATATTGCTAAATATCTTAAACTAGGTGCTAGTGGAGTTCAAATGGCTACAAGATTTGTAGTAACTGAAGAATGTGATGCTACTCAAGCATTTAAAGACGCATATTTAAGTTGTTCAAAGGATGATGTACAAATAGTTAAAAGTCCTGTAGGAATGCCTGGACGTGCTGTTAGAAATCCATTCGTTAAAAGAACTCTTATTGAAAAAGAAAAAATAACTCATTGTTACAATTGTTTAACACCTTGTAATCCTGCTACTACTCCTTACTGCATAAGTAAAGCTTTGATAAATGCAGTAAATGGTAATGTTGATGAAGGCCTTATCTTCTGTGGAGAAAATGCTAGCAGACTTACAAAAATGACTACTGTTAAAGAGCTTATGGATGAATTAGTTTCAGAAATCAAAAAAGCTTAAATTTTATCTGATATCTATCCACTGTTATCTCCCACTTCTTTAAGTGGGAGATAACAGTGCTAGTTCAACTAAGATTCGGCTGGGGATTCAAACCCCAGCCGAATCAAGTTTCACTTGATAAAAATGGACTGTTAGAAAGCTATTCTTTATTTAAAGAATAGCTTTCTAACAGTCCATTTTATTTTTTTATTAAAGCATATGAAATAAAATAACAAATCCAAAATGCCATATATATTTCATTTTATAATCTACAATTCACAAATAAATTGTCTAAAGTCATAATCATTAATTCAACATTGTTCCTTAAACTTTGACCAATTATCAATCAATATTCATAATCATCAATTGCAATACATGCCTAATTTTACAAGTAATCAATTATACATTTTTGCAAGCTATTACTTCAACTTCACATAAAACTGCTTTCGGAAGTTCTTTGACAGCCACACAAGAACGTGCTGGTTTACTTACAAAATATTTAGCATAAACTTCATTAAACTTAGCAAAATCACCCATATCAGCAATAAAGCAAGTTGTTTTTATTACATTATTAAAGTCAATGTCATTAGCTTCTAATATAGCTGAAATGTTCTTCATAACTTGCTCTGTTTGTTCTTCTATATTAGCTCCTACTACTTCACCTGTTGCTGGATCTAAAGCTATTTGTCCTGATGTAAATAATAAGTCTCCAAAACCTACTGCTTGAGAATATGGTCCAATAGCTGCTGGAGCTTTTTCTGTTTTTGTTACTTTTAACATTTTTAAATTCCTCCCCAATAAATTGATTATATTAGTTTTTTGAATAATACATTATTTATTATATTAGGTACAATCAAATAAGGCACATGAAATAAAATAACAAGTCCAAAGTTGGCATGGATATTTTTCATCAGGCAAGGAGACAAAGTGCCATAATAGCGCGCCTATTATGGTATTTTGCCGACGCAGGATGATGGAAAATATACTGCCAAATGGACTTGTTATTTTTTTGATTGTGCCTAAATAACAAGTTCATGTGCCTTAGCCTTCTGAAAAATATATTATTCATTATTATATTAGCACATATTGAATCGAAAATCCTTAATATAATATACACTTTTCTGTAGTATCTAAATTTCCCTTCCATTCGCATATCTAGAAATTATATTTTCCTTATTACCTAAATATATTAATCTTTCTATACGTTCTTCTATTGTACCTTTGTTTACTTTCCATAGGCTATCATCATCTATTACTAATGAATCAAATTCGTAGCCTTCTTCAAAACTTCCTACCTTCCCAAAAAATTTTCCTCCACCTTTTGTTGCTAAATAGAAAACTTCTTGAAGCGTTAAAGGTTTTTCATCATTTTGAAAACATACTTTTCTTAACTTTGACATTTTTATTGCACTTGCCATTACAGCAAACATACTTAAAGTTTCTCCACCAGCTATATCTGATCCAAGGCCTATTTGAATGTTTTTCTTTAACAGCTTACTTATTGGCGCTATTCCACTAGTTAAATTTACATTAGAAGTTGGGCAATGTGCTATTATAACTTTATTTTCTTCAATTGTCCTAATCTCCTCCTCTGTCAAATGAACACAATGAGCCATTATGGTCTTTGTTTGTCCAAAAAGATTAAAATTGTTATATGTATCTCCATAACTTCTGCATTCAGGATGAAGTTGTTTAACCCACTCAATTTCTGATATATTTTCTGAAAGATGTGATTGCACTGGTATATTATTCTCAATGGCAACATCTCCTAAATTCTTCATCAAATCACCTGAGCAACTTGGTACAAATCTTGGAGTAATTATTGGTTTTACAAATCTATACTTTTCTTTACAATTTTTTATCCACTGAATAGTTTTCTTAATAGAATCACCACTGTTTTCCTTCAAAATATTAGGACAATTTCTATCCATATTTACTTTTCCTACATACGAAGGTATTCCTTTTTCCTCAAGCAAATTCATTAGAACTTCCGTAGCTTCTAGATGAATTGTTGCAAAAATAACAGCTCTTGTCGTTCCCTCGCTATATAATTCATGAACAAACTCCTTATATACTTTTGTAGCATAAGATATATCATTAAATTTTGCTTCCTCAGGAAAAGTATAAGTTTCAAGCCACGGTATCAATTCTTTGTCGTATCCAATACCTTTGATAGCATATTGAGAGGCATGAGTATGTAAATCTACAAATCCAGGAATTATCAACTTATCACCATAATCTATAATCTTTATGTTGTTAAACTTTTCTGGTAGTTTATCATACACTCCAATAACACAATTTTCCTGCACTACTATGTATCCATTTTTAAATATATTAAACAAATCAATAGTTTCAGTATATATAATATTCCCCTTTAAAATTATAATATCTTTTTCAATGCCTTCCATTATATCAATTCTCCTTCATCCTAATCAATTATTCCATCATATTAACTCATTTAATTTATAAATCCCAACCATTATTTCTGTATATATTTTAACATTATATATAAATTTTAACACAAAAATATGAAGCACCCAACACAAAGATTGAATGCTCGAAAACTTATTGTTTATCATGTAATTTTTCAAATTTCTTAACATTTTTATTTTTTATCCATAGCCAAATATCTAATTAAAGCACAATAAGGCATATTTAAATACACCTTATAAATAATAATCTATAACTGCTTTACCACTACATCTTGTCTTATCTGAATGTATATTAATTTTAATAGTTGTTTCATGCCAAAGACTTGTATTTATAACACATGATACTTCTTGATTTGCTCTAATACCATCCCATTGCCCACCGCCACCATCTGAAGATATAATACTCACACAATAAATACCATCTTCTGGAATTGTAATCTTCCCACGAATACTTACGTTTTTACCAAATCCATGTTTACTTGCTGTATATCTATAATCTCCATTACTGTCAAAGATAAAATCAAAAATTACTGAGTTTTTACTTTCCGAAGAATTTTCATTTGACATAAAAATCAATCTCCCTTTAAATCCTTTATAATTAATTTATATGCAATAAAATTAATCTAATGTCATATATTATTATTTACAATATTGGGTATGTATTGACATCCCATCAAAATTATTTTATAATCAATTTATTATTTTATAATGACCGTATGACGAATTTGGGAGAGACTGCATACATAGGCAGCGCCGAAGGTGAAGACGCAACAAACTCTCAGGCAAAAGGACCGAATTCTGACGAAACTCTGGAAAGTCTTATGACACCCAAGAAGCAATCTTTGAATTTTTGAAGAGAATCTTTCAGGTAAAATAACAGAGGCGAATTGTTTACGCAATTCGTCTCTTTTTTTGTGCCCTATAAGGAACTATCAAAAAAATAACAAGTAAGTATGCTATTTAATCTAAATCATATTTTAAAAATAGAAAGGAGAATTTTATTTATGTATGATATTGCCATATTAGAGTATATAGGAATATTTGCATTTGCAGCTTCTGGTGCTTTTGTTGCAATCGAAGAAGAATTTGATTTATTCGGTATATATATTTTAGCTACTGTTACAGCTATGGGAGGAGGAGTTCTTCGTGATATTGTTACAAATGTTGGAATCCCATTATTCTTTTCTAACTACAAAACCATTCCTTTCATTATTTTAGGCGCAACAATTCCTATTATTCTTCGTGGCAAATTGAAATATAATACTTTGTTTGTAATAATAGATGCTATTGGGCTCTCTGCCTTTTTTGTATCTTCTGGCCTTAAGGCTATTGAAAGTGGATATAATTTAATGCTATTTTTATTTGCTGCAAGTATAACTGGTGTTGGTGGTGGAATGCTTAGAGATATAATTACTAATAGAAAGCCTGAGATTTTTAAAACTGATATTTATTGTGTTGCGGGTATTATTGGTTCACTATCACTATGGTTTTTATATCCTGTTGTAGGCTCGCATATTGCACAACATATATCATTACTACTTATCTTTTCTGTTAGAATAGTTTGTTATATTAAGAAAATTAATCTTCCAGTTATTAATTAAGATTCATTTTATTTGGGTTTCATGTTAATCCTCAAAAAATATCAATCTATTGTAAGTCTGTTTTTGGGGACATGCCTCAAAGCAAAAAGCTATGAATTTAAGAAAATATATTCTTAATTCATAGCTTTTATTTATACATATTAAATTATCTTCTTTAAAATTTGAAACTATATTTTTATATAGCCTTCTTTTACTTAAATTGATTATTATTTAATTACTGACATTCCACCCATATATGGTTGTAATGCAACTGGAATGTTTATAGAACCATCTTCATTTAAGTTGTTTTCTAAGAAAGCAATAAGCATTCTTGGTGGTGCTACAACTGTGTTGTTTAATGTATGTGCAAAGTATTTACCATTTTCACCATCTACACGAATTTTTAAACGACGTGCTTGTGCATCACCTAAATTTGAACAGCTTCCTACTTCAAAGTATTTCTTTTGTCTAGGAGACCAAGCTTCTACATCTACAGATTTAACCTTTAAATCCGCTAAATCACCTGAACAACATTCAAGTGTTCTCACTGGTATATCTAAAGTACGGAATAAATCAACTGTATCTTTCCACATCTTTTCGTACCACATTACACTATCTTCTGGCTTACATACAACAATCATCTCTTGTTTTTCAAATTGATGAATTCTATATACGCCTCTTTCTTCTATACCATGAGCTCCTTTTTCTTTTCTAAAACAAGGTGAATAACTTGTTAAAGTTTGTGGTAATGTGCTTTCTGGTAATATTGTATCTATAAATTTACCAATCATAGAATGTTCACTAGTTCCAATTAAGTATAAATCTTCACCTTCAATTTTATACATCATAGCATCCATTTCAGCAAAACTCATAACACCAGTTACAACTTCACTACGAATCATAAATGGAGGAATACAATATGTAAATCCACGATCTATCATAAAATCTCTTGCATAAGAAATTACTGCTGAATGAAGTCTAGCAATATTCCCCATTAAGTAATAGAAACCATTACCAGCAACTTTTCTAGCACTATCTAAATCAACACCATTTAGTTTTTCCATAATTTCAACATGATATGGAACTTCAAAATCAGGTACAAAAGGATCACCAAAACGCTCAACTTCTACATTTTGACTATCATCTTTACCAATAGGAACACTTGCATCAATTATATTTGGAAGAATCATCATAATATTTTTAACTTTTTCATCTAATTCATTTTGTTTTGCCTCAAGCTCAGCTAGACGTTCAGTATCTATAGAAACTTGTTTCTTTACCTCTTCTGCTTCATCCTTTTTTCCTTGAGCCATTAATGCACCAATTTGTTTTGAAATCTTATTTTTTTCAGCTCTTAAAGCTTCAGTTTCTTGCTTTGTCTTTCTAAGTTCAACATCCAATTCAATTACTTCATCAACTAAAGCAAGCTTATTATCTTGAAACTTATTTTTTATATTTTGTTTAACTATTTCTGGATTTTCCCTTACAAATTTTAAATCTAACATATTTTTCCTCCTAAATTATATATATATTGCTTAGAAAAGAGCAACTATGCACTTATGAAAAGAGTAGCTATGCACTTATAAAAAGAGCAGCTATGCTGTAATACGGAACTTCTCTACAATACAGAACTTTTCTTTACATAAGACCTTTTCATCGCATCTTTGACCTGTTCTTTTCTTTCACCATCCTTATTGGAAAACAAAAAAAATCCCAATCATCCCATAATAACTGGGACGGAAGGAATCCGCGTTGCCACCCAAATTGTTGGTAATTAATAAAACCAACCACTCGATAGTACTATAAAGGGTACTAATCTTTCGATTTAGCATATCAAATATATGATTATCATCGACAGCTCCAAAAGTGGAAAGATTTAACCTTTCACCGATTCGCACCAACCATCGGCTCTCTGAAGAAATTTATAAATCGTAGTTTTTATCATCACTGTTTTTTACTATATGCTATTATTTATTAATTATAAATATATTTTAACTGATTTGCAAGTAAAACATGTTTATATTCTAATCTTAATATATTGTTCATCATTATTTCATATTATAATTTATTTTCTTAGAATGTATTTTTAGACAAAGCATTAAAATAGCTGCTATTAATGACATGAAGAATATTATAATCCATATTGTTTTATGACCATAAATCTGAATATAAGCTCCTGAAAAGGAAGTACTTAGTGCTGAACCCATAAATGTTCCAATTGCCATTATAGCATTTAATCTAGCCCTATAATTACTTGGACTATTATTTGCCACATAAACTCCTGAGCTTATGGCACTTAAAATTTCCCCACCAGTCCATAATATAGTTGATATAATAAATAAATTAAAACTATCTATATACCCTATCATTCCAAATCCTATAGCATACAATATTCCTGAAAATACCATGTTTGTTAACTGATGATTTCTTCTAGTTAAAGCACCTATGAAAACTGTTAACACCAATACCGTTATAGCATTAATACTCATAATATATCCAAAATATTTTGCTCCCTCACTATTAAACTCCGCATTTAATGTTATTGGCAGTGAAAATCTATGCTGAGCATAAACAAAGTTGTATACTATGTTTAAAATGAAGAACGTACACAGATGAGGTCTTTTAAAAAGCATTTGGAGCATGTTTCCCTTTTCAGCTTTTTCTGCTTTATTTTCCACCTTAACATCACCATTTTTTACATAAGTTTCTTTTATATTTTTCCATATAAAAAATACTGCTATAAACGAAGTTATAGCATCTCCTATGAATAACATTGGTAAAAAATTATTAAATAGAATTCCTGCTAAAATAGGTCCTATGGAAACTCCTACATTGGTAGCAAGGTATTGAAGTGAAAAACCAGCTTGTCTTTGTTCTTTAGAAAGAATATCTGTAACCATTGATGTAAATGCTGGACGTATAAAGCTATTAAAAAATGTGCTTACTAATAAACACACTATTGTAATTGCTATATTTTTAGTTATAGCACAAGGTATTAATGCTATTGCTGCTATACTTTGACCATATGTATATATTTTTTTCCTTCCAAACATATCTGACATTCTACCACCTATAATAGATGCTGGTATGCCTATAACAGATGCTAAAGTAACTATGAATCCTGATGCCACAGTTGTCATACCAATTTTTTGAGTAAGGTACAATGCAAGAAATGGCACTACAAAATCACCCAGTCTGTTTATGAGCTTTGCAAAACATATAATATACATTTGTTTAGGTAACCCCTTATAATTGTTTATAATTCTTTTCATTTGCTACACCTCCTGTTCATCACAATTTTACTTTATAAATCCATTTAATTCAAAACATTCTTCTTGAATAATTTCTATAAAAATTACCACTTTAATGATATAATTCAATACATATTTCACTAATTTAAGTCAAATATCTGTAAATTTATATGTTTTATTGGAGGTTATTTTATGGAATCCGCATTGGTAATATTAGGTAAGGAATTAGAATACGATTTCTTATCTGCTTGGATAAAATATACACGAATAAAAAATGGCTATAGTCAAGAAGCTTTAGCTCATGGAATATGTTCCATAAGTCATTTAAGCTATTTTGAAAATGGTAAGAAGCACCTAAGAAAAGAAATAATAGAAGCACTCCTCAAAAAGCTTAATATAGAAAAGCTAGATAAATTGGCCAGCATCGGTCTTGTAAGACAGAAGTTAAACAATATGATGAACGATATTGAAAGTTTTAACTATGATGGAGCAAAGGTAATATATGATGAGCTTTTAAAAATAGAGAATATTATTAATCAATCTCCCTATAGTATTGAATTTAAAATATATGATTTAATGTATAAAACTTTTGTAGAATTAATTGATTATGAATATTTAAAAGATGATATAGCTCTATTAGATAAAATATATAATTCTTTAAGTGATGAACTTAAATATTTATATTTTTTTGTATCAGGATATATATTATACAAGAACCATGATAACAGGCAGGGAATTGAAAGGCAAAAGAAAGCCTTACTTTTCAAGGATACATCTTGGATTAATTTTGCTTTAGGCAAATCTCTTTGCTTTAATAATGATCCAGCCAAAGGGTCTTATTATTTAGAAAAAGCCTTAGATAGTTATGAAAAAAGTGGTAGATACCTTAATGCAGTATGGTGTCATAATTATCTTGGCATATGTTTTTCTTATTTAAAAATGTATGAGAATTCCGAGAAACATTTTGATGCAGCATTAATGTCTGCAAAACATTTTGATATGGATAAATTATTTTGGCATCTATATACCAATTTATCTGATCTTTATTTATCCAAAGGAAGCTATGAGGAAAGTATTAAATGGAGTAAGCTAGCATTAGAAACTAAATATAGTGATTTTTTACCTGTATATAACTATGTATCTGCTTGCATAAAATTAAAGAAAATAGATGAATGTAATAAAATCTTTGACAAATACCTAAATGAACAATACGAATCTTACAAATACTATAATGCAATATATTATCTTTATTTAGTTGTTCATAAATTTAATGATAATTGCTTTTATGATGAAGTAAAAAATAAAATACTACCCTACTATGAGGCTATTAAGAAAAATGACATCTGTATGGATATTAAATTAAAATTAATTGAATATCTTGAAAAAAATCGGAAATATAAAGAAGCTAATAAGCTTTATAAAGAACTTATATAAAGCATCTCCCACCGAAATTGGATACATATTTATAACCACAAAGGTCACAATGTTCCATAGGACTGTGAAAATTTTGCTGGAAGCATTTAAAATGGCAGGTTGCACCCATTACACTTTCATATTAACATGTACACAGTTTGCTCCAAATATAAAAGCTCAAAGAGAAAGTTCGAAGAACGAAATATAAAATTTCGATTTTTATAACCTCTTTCATTAATTATAAGTATTTTTAAATTTATATAATTCTACAAGTAATTGTAGAATACTTCCATTTATTAAAATAAAATATTACTATGTTATTATTCATAAAGAGTTTATAATTATTACCATATAGTATTTTTTTTAGAGGTGATGTAATGAAATGTCCTTACTGCAATAATAAAGTCAAATTAGTGCAACTTTTTTTAACTAAAGGAACTATTAAATGTTCCAATTGTAATGAAATATTTTATATTTCAAAAATAAAACTTTATCTACCATTTGCAGCTTCCTTAATTTTTATTTTTGGAATTGCAATGCTAAAAAACTATTTTGATTATAATAAAAATATATATAATCTTTTAGAGGCTTTATTTATTTTTATTGCTATTCTATATGTAGTTAACATAAAGCCTCTAAAAGGGAAATAGGGAATATATCCATGATTACCACAAATTACTTAGTATCAATACTCCTATTTGGGATATCATAATATCATAAGGAAGTTAACAGTTAAGCGATGATATATATTCTAAAAAGAATATATTAATTAAAGTTTTAATATAGGTCAAAAGACTTATATTAAAGCTGAGATGCGATACTATAAGTTTAGGAAAAGTCTTATTATAGTCGATCTAGATTTATTATAATTAGATTCCAACTTATTTTATAGTGTCAAGCGAAAATTATATTTGGTGATGTAATAATCATATATAGCCGTGAGGTTATATATGGTCATGTAAGTATCTTATGTAGTTGAACAAAGTATCCTTATTGGTAGTGAACTGTTTAACTATAGTCGAAAGATTATAATTAGATACTAAGGTATCTATATTGGTGTGAGTTAAACTGTTATCTTCCTTATTTGAGGACTATAGGTGAGTTTATGTAAAAATAAACTTATCTATAGTTTTTTTATTTTCCAATATTAATAATAGTTAATCTATCCAATCTGTTCTTAAAATTTCTTTTAAAAATTCTACATTTTCACACCCTATATTCTTGCAAACTTCTTCTTCTACTCGCTGTTTTAAAATTAACATTTTATTGCAGTACTCTTCACCTTTTTTAGTTAATACTAATAATTTATCTCTATTATTACCTTCAATAGCATTCATTGTGATATATTCACTATCAATTAATTTTTTAGCACACTTGTGAGCACCTTGCCTTGATATATTCATTTTTCTAGCAACTTCTGCTACCGTCATACTTTTTACCTCAAGCATTCCAAGCATATGTGATTCTGTATTAGTAATATATTCTCCATGTTGCGCTAACCATAACTCCATTACCTCTTTACGAAGCTTTTTATGTTTTGAACTTAATAAATCTACTAAATTTAAATTTTTCAAATACTCATCCATTTTATAGCCCTCTTCTTTCTATAATCTATAAAATACTTTTATTAATAATATTATAGAAATTATAATTATTTTTGTCAACCTTGTTGACGATTTATTTTTTCTAATGTTATAATAAATAGTAAACTTAGTTGACGATTTATTATATAAGGAGATGTATTATGGGAAAGAATAAAAAAGAAAATTTTATATTTACACTTATTTGTTGTGCTTTAATGGTTTTAGGAATGGCTTCATATAACGGCATTTTAACAAATGGATTTACTAGTAGCTTATTTATAGGAATTTTAATACCTTATGTACCTATTTTTTGTATTGCATTAATTTTAGATTGGTTCTTAGTTGGTAAATTGGCTAAAGGGCTTGTAGCTAAAATAGTAAATGATAATGACCCTATGATTAAGAAAGTTTTACTTATATCATTCTTCATGGTATGTGGTATGTGTTTTTGTATGTCTTTAATTGTATCAATTATTCATATGAGTTCCCCTTCAAAATTTCCACTACAATTTGTTAAAACTTTAGGTATGAATTTTATTTGTGCATTGCCACTTCAATTTCTTATTGTTGGACCAATGGCAAGAGGTATTTTTTTCAAGATGTATCCTGCTAATTAATTATCTGAAAATATTATATATAAATACAAATGGTTGATTATCGTGATTTCTAAATCATTATAATCAACCATTTGTATTTATTTGATTGTGCCTTATGCCTTTTACAAAAGCAAATACATTAAAGCAATTTTCCCATTTGGCTAATCACCATTTTATAATATTGTCCCTTTTTATCCATAAGACTTTTATGATTTCCACTTTCTAATATTGTTCCACCACCAATTACCATAATATGATCGGCATCTCTAATAGTAGATAAACGATGTGCTATCAAAAAGTTTGTGCGATTTTTCATTAAACTTACCAAAGCATGTTGAATATCTTTTTCAGTTTTTGTATCAACACTACTTGTTGCTTCATCTAAAATTAGAATAGGACTATCACATAGCACTGCACGTGCAATCGATATAAGTTGGCATTGTCCCTGACTTAAATTATCTGTAGCTCCTGACACCATAGTATAATATCCTTTGGGTAACTTATCAATAAAATCGTGAGCATGAGATATTTTTGCAGCGTTAACCACTTGTTCATCAGTTGCATCCTTTTGTGAATAACGAATATTATCCATAATTGTACCAGTAAAAAGACACGTATCTTGAAGTACTACGGAAAAACATTTTCTAAGACTGCTTCGTTTTAAATTTGTAATTGGTTCATTATCAATTAAAATCTGTCCACTGTCTGCATCATAAAAACGTGTCAAAAGATTGACTATAGTGGTTTTTCCAGCACCAGTTTCACCCACTAAAGCAACGGTTTCTCCAGCATTTACTTTAAAACTTACATTCTTTAATATAGGAGTTGATTGATTATAAGAAAAACAAACATTTTCAAAAGTAACATCTCCATTTAATTGTTCCATGTAGATAGCATTTTCCTTATCAGCTGGCTCTTCTTTGCTATCTAAAATTTCAAAAACACGTTCTGCTCCTGCAAGTGCTGATTGTATAGTATTAAACATACCTGCAATAGCGTTAAGTGGCTGTGAAAATTGTTTTGAATAACTCAAAAAACTAACTACAGTACCAACAACCAATCCATCTCTTACTGACAATACACCACCAACAATAGCAACGACTGCAAAAATGAGATTGTTAATAACATTCATAAGAGGCATCATATATCCAGACCATATTTGTGCCTTGCTACTACTTTCATAAAGTTTTTCATTAATCTCTGCAAACTTTTTTAAAACATCTTGCTGATTACTAAAGGCTTTTACAATTTTTAATCCCAATATATTTTCCTCAATTACTCCATTGAGTGAACCAAGACTTCGCTGCTGTGCTAAAAAGTAAGCACGACTTCTTGATGCAATTACACGTGTTAAAAGCATGACAAGAGGAATGCATAATAAGACAACAAGCGTAAGTGGTACATTTAATACTATCATTACTGCAAAAGAACCCACTAATGTTAAAATACTTGATATTAACTGTGTAGTTGTTTGTGCAATAGTAGAACTGATATTATCCACATCATTTGTAATCCTACTCATAGTATCACCATGAGGACGTGTATCATAAAACCTTAATGGAAGCTTTTGCATCTTTTCAAAAAATTCTGTACGTATTACAAGTACAAGTTTTTGTGAAACTTTAAGCATAATAACTCCATTGAGACATGAAATCAGCCAATTGGCTGCATATAAGACTCCAATTATCAATAGAAGCTCCATAAGCATTTTTATGTCCACTGTTCTAGTTCCAATTTTAAAGGTATTAAAAGTTTTCCCTATAAAATAAGGAATAGAAACGGAAATTATTGAAGTAAAAACGGTTAGTATCATAGCTCCAAATATAGTTTTACCCCAGCGCATGTATATTTTAATAATACGCATTAATGTACCTTTTGTATTTTTAGGTTTTGCAGTTGGTCCAAAACGATTCTTGCCACCTCCCATTGGTCTTCCTCCAATAGAAGGTGCTTTTACTTCTGGTTTAGAAAACTGTTCTGCCATAAATTACACCTCCTTACTGCTTTCTATTTGTGTTTTATAAATATCTTGATATATTTCACAATTCGCCATTAGCTCATCATGAGTGCCAAATCCAACTTTTATACCATTGTCCATAACTAATATTTTATCTGCAAACATAGCTGTTCCACATCGTTGCGTAATAGTAATTATGGTTTGATTTCTTATTTTAGAATTTAAATTTTCCCGTACCTTGGCTTCAGTTATAGCATCAAGTGCACTAGTTGCATCATCTAGTATAATTACAGAAGAATCTTTAAGTATTCCACGAGCTATTGAAATACGTTGCTTTTGCCCACCCGAAACATTAACACCAGCACTTCCTAAAAGACTTTCATAACCATCTTGCATGTTTTCAATAAAACCTGCTTGTGCCTCAACTATAGCTTGGCTCAGCATTTCATTGGTAGCATCTTTATTTCCCCATTTAATATTTTCAGCAACAGAACCTGAAAAAAGCATAGGTTTCTGTGGAACAATGGCAATATTTCTACGCACTGATTCAACATTTAATTCTCTAATATCACATCCATTAACCAAAATCTTTCCGCTGCTTACATCATAAAATCGTAAAAGCAGCCAAGCAATTGTAGATTTACCACTACCTGTTGGCCCAATTATAGCTAAGCTTTGTCCATTTTTTATTGAAAAGGATAAATCTTTTAATGCAGGTACACCACTACCATTAGGGTATGCAAATGTTACCTTTTCAAATTTAATATCCCCATTTAATTTCTTTATTTCATCATTATGATCTATTCCTTCTTTTTCACCACTATTACTAAAGTCCCCCTCACAATCAAGAATTTCTTGAATTCGTGCTGTAGAAGCCTTTGTTCTTACAAAGGTATTAAATATATTTGTTATCATAATTAATGATGTTAGAATTTGTGCCATATAAATTGTAAATGCCGTAATGTCTCCTGGATTTGCAAGGTTTAATGTAAACATCATGCTCCCAGTAAAAATTACAATTACCGTACCAATTCCTACAGTGAGTGTTATAAGTGGTGCTACTAAGGTAACAATCATTTGAGAAGATATACCTTTTTCCATTAGATTAATATTTGCATTTTCAAACTTTTCTGTTTCCTTGTCATATGTTCCAAAAGCCTTAATTAATCGCACTCCTATAAGATATTCCTGTACAACAGAATTTACCTTATCCATAGCTTTTTGCAATTTATAAAATCGAGGATAGCTTAACCTCATACTAACCATAATAAGAATTCCAACTACTGCAACAACACCATAAATAATAAGGCTTAGCTTAAAATTAAGTAAGCTGGCAAATATAATACTTCCCATACATGTAATAGGCGCTTTCAAAAAAATTCTCATAATTCCATTAACAAATTGTACGATTTGTGATGTGTCATTAGTCATACGTGTAATCAGGGAACCGCTTTCAATTTTATCAGCACTTACTTCTGAAAAACATATAATTTTTTCAAATAAATCATATCTTAAATCTGCTCCCATGCGTTGTGATACTTTACTTGCTAAAATATTTCTAGTAACAGCAAAGCACGCACCAACTGCAGTAACTAAAAACATAAGCATTCCCCAATAATAAACCTTAGAAAGTAATCCCTGTTCAATTCCCGTATTAATGATATTTGACATAAGTGTAGGACCAAGTAAATCACAAATTGCCTCACATGTAACACAAAAAACAGCTATCAAAAACGGAAACTTATATTTTTTAAAATACTTACTGTATAAATTCATATTTATTATCCCTTTCTTTTATTCAAATTCTAATTTCTACATCCTATTATACATGATAAATCCACTTATTACATTTTAATGAAAAAATGATAATATAATTGATGTTTATGCTTAATTAATTAATATCATAGAATCATTAATCATAAAAATAAGTACGCAAAAGATGGTATATCATTGATTTAGAATCAGGGATATACCATCTTTTAGTGATATAAACATATAGGAGGCGAACTGAAATCAAATTACTTTTCACCTAATTTATCCGATAGCTAGCATCCGTAACACTCCCACTTCTTCAAGTGGGAGTGTTACGGATGCTAGCTCCTGGATAAGTTCAACTAAGATTCAGATGGAGATTAAACTCCACCTGAATCAAGTTTCACTTGATACACATGATAACTTCTTTAGTTAATCAACTCTTCTTAAATATCGATTTCACCGCTCGTTTCACCACATCAAAAAAGCTTAACGAATTAACCATATGATCTGGATCAACATAATTTCTAACAGCACGAAGTACTTTTTTTGCATCTTTAGAAGAAAAAGTATAGGTACCATTTTTCTTAGTTCTGATTGCATATCTTGGAATCCACTTTCCTTTAAACAATACGGATGCAATGACATAGTCAACTTCTTCCCAAGGAATTTGAATAAATTTACGAGAATCACGAGAATTATAGAACTCAAAACCTTTGTCCCCGATCATGATTTTACCATACTCTGCAAGGCCAGTAAAAGCTGTTGCATCAATTGCTAGATCCACCTTTGTATTTAGTGATTGAACCATCCAATCTACCTCTTTTCTAGTTATACACAAATTTATTTTTATTATATATTTTTTATATGTTTCTATCAAGTGTTAGAAATTGGGTTAAGAAAAGCCTAGGCTAAAAAACCTAGGCTAAGTAAAAATACTACATTAAACCGATTGAGTGGAAAACAATTCCAATTATGAACAACCCAAGAATAATGATAATTGGAGATACTTTCTTCTTAAGCAACCACATACAAAGAATTGTAATTAATAATCCTGAAAGTCCAGGAATTAATGAATCCAAGTTATTTTGTAGCGTTGTAACCTTAGTATCAGTTAACGACATACCAGATCCTTGTTGTAATAGAACTTGTTTTATACCTTCTACTCCCTGAGGAAGTTTGCTCCAATCAATGAATGCACCATCACTTAATTTAACAGATGATACTACTGGTGCAAATTTAACAGATACCCATCTATTAACCAATGATCCTAAAATAAACATACCAAGGATAGATGATCCTTTTGTAATATCTTGTAACATATTACCTGATAAGTCATCACTAATACGAGATCCTGCTTTAAAGCCAAACTCTTGTGTATACCATGTAAATGCCATACGGATGATATTCCAAGCAAGGAAAAATATAATTGGTCCAAGAATGTTACCACTCATAGCAAGTGAAGCACCTAATGCACCTAAAATTGGTCTTACAGTAAACCAGAAAACTGGATCTCCAATACCAGCTAAAGGTCCCATCATACCAACTTTAACACCTTGAATAGTTACGTCATCAATTGGCATACCATTTGCACGTTCTTCTTCTAACGCTAATGTTACCCCAATAATTGGTGAAGCTACATATGGGTGAGTGTTAAAGAACTCTAAGTGACGTTCTAATGCAGCTGCTCTATCTTCTTTAGTCTTATATAATTTTTTGATTGCTGGAATCATTGCAAATGCCCAACCACCATTTTGCATTCTTTCATAGTTCCAAGAACCTTGAAGGAAAAATGAACGGAACCAAACAGAAATACGATCTCTTTTTGTTAATTTTAATTCTTTTGACATTTTCGTTTTCACTCCCTTCTTAGTATCTATCAATAAGATCCCCTAAAGGATCACCAGTATTTGAACTTCCACCATTACCTGAGCCACCTTGTTTGCTAAGTGCTAAATAAATAAGAGCTATAGCTACACCGATAGCACCAAGTCCGATAAGTGTAATTTGTGAAATAGTTGCAAGTACAAAACCAATTGCAAAGAATGGCCATACTTCTTTTGTAGCCATCATATTGATTACCATTGCATAACCAACAGCTACAACCATTCCACCACCAACTGCTAAACCACCTGTTAACCAAGAAGGCATTGCAGAAAGTAATGAACTAATTGGACCAGCACCAATTGCTAAAATTAAGCCTGCTGGAATTGCAATACGTATACCTTGTAAACAAATAGCAGCAATTTGCCACATTTCAATAGCTTTGAAATTTCCTTCTTTAGCAGCAGCATCCATAAAGTGTACAAACGCTGTAGCAATTGTACGACAAATAATTGTTAATAATAACCCTGCAACTGCTAGAGGAACAGCAATAGCGATTGCTGAAGCAACTCCTGCTTCACCTTGCCCTCCAAGAACTAAAATTATTGCAGATGCAACAGATGCAAGCGCTGCATCTGGTGCTACGGCAGCACCGATATTTGCCCAACCTAAGGCCATCATTTGAAGACTACCACCTAAGATTAAACATGGTAGTAAATGTCCTGTAACTAAGCCGATTAATGTACAAGCAACTAGTGGTTGATGGAATTGAAATTCATCCAAGATACCTTCTACACCAGCTAGAAATGCTATGAAAATGACTAATATAATTTGAACTATATTTAAAGTCATGGTTATTAATCCTCCTTTTTCTCTAAATAATTAGATTATTTTAATTTCTTTAATTCTTCTTGTGCTTTTTTAAGTATTTCGTCCATATTTCCTTTTGAATCATTTGGTACTTTACGAACGTCAAAATTAAGTCCAGCTTGTTTAAGCTTATTGAATGTATCAATATCTTCTTGATTGAAAGCAAGCACTTTGCTTGGTTGAACCTTACCTATAGAGTGAGCCATTGAGCCAACATTGATTGTCTTTAATGGCATTCCACCTTCTATAGCTCTAAGTACATCTTCTGGATTTTCAAAAAGAAGCATTGCACGTTGTCCTCCAAAATGTTGATCATCTTTTGCAAGTTTAATCATATGATCAACTGGAACAACATGAGCTTTAACCCCCGGAGGAGAAGCTTGTGTGATCAAATTCTTACGAAGATCATCTTTGGCTACTGCATCTGAGACTACAATAATTCTTGTAGGATTTACAGTTTTTGTCCAAGCAGTTGCTACTTGCCCATGAAGCAAACGAGAATCAATACGAGCTAAAACATATTCGAATGATCCTGGTGCACCTGCATTAGATTGCTGTGCTTTCGCCGCAGAATCTTTACCAGTATCTTCTGGTTCCAATTCTTCTGGCTTAACTTTAACTCCTTCTTTACCTGCATTTACGATATAAGCCGCAATTTCATGTGCAGATTCCATTGAAAGACGTGCACCATAAGCTTCAACCAGCATTGGTAGATTCAGACCAGCTACGATTGCCCATTTATCTTTGTGTTCTTCAAATAGCATATTTGCTTGGTTGAATGGTGTACCGCCCCAAAGATCAACTAAGAATAAGACCTCATCTTGGTTGTCAAAAGATGCGATTGCGTCTTGCATTTTTGCTCTAAGATCATCAGGTCCTTCACTAGGCATCAACGTAATAGCTTTTACGTTTTCTTGTTCTCCAAAAATCATTTTACCAGATTGCATGATGCCATTAGCAAATTCTCCGTGACTAGCAAGAATAATTCCTACCATTTTTATACCTCCTATTTTTTTATTTGTTACAAAAACAAAGGCATAAGCCTTCGGAAATAAAACAAAACAATATATGTTTGGATTTCGTCACACTACTTTATACACTAAATTGAATCACAAAAAAATATGATAATACCGTGTAATGTTGTACAAAGAATGTGATATAACAAACAAATATTAAATTATTTTATTTACCTATGCTTATGCCTGATCGAATCAGTAACATGCAAGATATTATTATTTTATTATAATCTACTTAGGAACCCTCAATAGGTGCCCCTCTTTTGATTACATTTTGATAATAACACCTTATTTCCAAATTTGCAATATACCTTTTAATATTTTTTAATTTATTTTTATAAATACACTTTACTCTAAAATTACATCCATTTTGGAATGCTATGTAAA
>Ga0224516_1000091_pt1 | contig 22337 bp, 24 predicted proteins | sample IRFST0metaG_FD_179884 | JGI IMG/M metagenome (GOLD analysis project Ga0224516, IMG submission 179884) | Peat soil microbial communities from Stordalen Mire, Sweden - IR.F.S.T0 | ecosystem: Environmental > Terrestrial > Soil > Wetlands > Peat | place: Sweden: Norrbotten County, Stordalen Mire... | reverse complement strand
CTGTTATATATATAACAGATCATATAACTTTAGGCTATGGAGATGTTTGGGTGTTTAGTCCTTATAACTTGGAAATATTATATTTAGGAAATGTAGTTACTGATATAAATCCAGCGCTGCTGCAAGACTTAGATGAATTAATAACAATTAAGAATATTGGTGATAAGGATTATGTAGGCATTGGAATAGGAACACAAACAAGCAGTAATGACTTAATACAACTTAGTGCTGATGGCATTACTTACACAGATAAAATCAATATGGATATAACAAAAGGTGAAGAGAAATCTCTTTATGTAAAAATAACTAAAAATGCTGATAATCACAATTTTAAAGTTAGAGATTTCCAATTAGTAATTAATGAATAAAGAGGTGAGGCTATGAGTAAATTTTTCAATGTGACATTAGACAAAGATGTGGTATTAGATGATAGTGTGACCAATAATTTCACTGGTTGGACAGGCGAGAAAATATTAAAAGAAATTGTAGATCATAGAGTCACTAGGTTTGAGAGTTTAGATGATGTAGACGTAGTTGGTAAAAAAGATAAACAGGTAGTAGTTTATTCAGGTGATACCTCAAAATTCACTACTATTGACTTAGAGGCGATGGGTGAAGCAGCAGGATCAAGCTTAAAGCAAATGAATAATATAGGGGTAACAGGTACACCAACTGTACCGCAAGTTATTGATATACCTATTAGTAGTTTAGATTTTAAATTAGGTAAATTAAATATACTTAGATTTCAACAAGGAGATCAAAATGTTGTTAAGACCCAAACAGGATTTAGCAATGGTGAGAGCAATACTTTTGTTAATGACGATATGGTGGTGTTTGATGGGACGGTACATCTTAAATCTGAATTTCTATACCCATTAATATATGAAAATGACATTGATATTTATAAAGCTTTTAATGTCCTAGTAGATAAAAGCATATTTAAAAGCATAAGTGATATATCGGTTATAACAAGTGGAACTGATAAAATATTAAAAATCACTGCAGTTCCCCTTGATAGGATTTTAATACCCAAAGGTGATATGAACCTATCTAACATTGCTAACATAGATTATTTTAATCTGACAGCTTCCTCAGGACTAAGAGTAATTTGTAGCATAGATAGTGGAGTGACCTGGAAAACTTTTAAAGGTACATCATGGGAAAATGTAAACTTAACTGTTAATGATATTGAAAATAATGGCATAGATGTAAGCACATTCAACTCTATTAGTAGCATCTATTGGAACATGTTAATAATAGCCAATAAGGTAAGATTTGCTTATTTATTATGTGACACAGTTTCCATTGATGAATTAAAAATACAATATGACGCACAAGGATACTGGATAGAAGCTAAGGAAACTACCTATGATGTAATCTATGCTTCTAATAGCTTATTGCAGGTAAAGTTATATTTTAGTGGTGATGTAAAAATAAATTATTAAGGGGGGATATTAATGGCAACAATTGGACAACAATTATTAGCACCTGAAACGGGGTGGAGACGTTATGATGATTCTGATAGTAGAATAGTTAAAGTTGGAACAGGTTGGTTGAATGACACAAACACATATAATTACAATTCAAGTTGTAATTATAAAGTGGGTAGTGAACATAATTTTAAATTTAAAGGTACAAAACTAAGAATAATACAAATGATGTTAGGTAACGCATCTACTGACATTTCTGTAAGCATTGATGGTATTATAGAACATTACTCAGCTTATAAGTCTAGCAATCAGTATCAATCAATAGTTTATGAAAAGTCAAATTTAACAAATGGTGTTCATTCTGTTATTATTAAGAGTTTAACTGGAGCTAGTAATGGATTGGATGCTATAGATATAGATGATATAGGATATCTATTGCACCCTACTTTAAATCAAGTAGCATCATTAAATACTATGGGGATAGGAGATTGCATACCATGTAGATATACTGCAACTACAAGTGGGGTAGCTGGGTATTTTAGTGAACTTGGTATTTGTATAGCAAATGAAATACCTATAGCTGGCACTGCAACACCTGATGGCTTATGTTATCTTATTAAAACAGATAAAGGTACTTTAATAGCTGATAGAGTAATTCAAACCAATATTAGTTGGGATGCATTAAATATCAATGGTTTAATTGAGGGTGCATCTAATAAACCTCAGTCCATATCGACTGCAAGCATAAATGCTTTTTCTGGTGGTTTTTACAATAGTGGTAATTTTAATTACAGTGTACCCATAGCTAACAAAATAACTTTTAATAGTACTAATGGTAGCTATGGTCAAGAGAATTTTAAACCTGATGCTACAGTATCAAATAGTTCTAAAATAAATTTTAAAATTTTAACTATGACTGATAATGCAAGATTGGATTTATATTTCTATAGCAAAACATATGGTAAATCTGTCGTATTAGTTATAACACCAAATCAGATTGGCATATCTTCATCTGTATGGAACCCATATGATATTAATATAATTGGTAAAGATATTGTTGTATATTGCAATTTCACAAATAATACAATATATGTTGCAATAGATGGTGTTATGTTTATATACAAGAAAATTACACCTGCTAGTATCTCTGCCGATGCGGATTATTCTTTTTTATGTGCAATAACAAGTTCTAATACTGCACAAACTATACAATTAGAGTATTATAAATATGTTCCAAATTCACTAGGGGTTGTTCATAATATAAACAGGGGATTAATACGTTCCATGTCTGGTGGATGTGCATATGCCGATGCCGATGCAAATGGCAATATGTCATTGACTGATAAATCACTTGGAGCATGGCCAACCAATAATGAATGGGATAAATATATTGTAAACAGTGATTTAAAAGGGAAAATAGCTAAAGGTGATGATAATGTTTGGCATTATACTCCAACATGGTCATGGTGTAAAGAAACTGGCATAAATGGTTTGATTTCTGCTAGTGTTCCTAGTGGTGGAAATTCCACTAATAGAATATTTAGGGGTTATTTATACCAAGGAAGGGCGATTAATCGTCTTGATAATATAGTAACTAGTAACGCTAATGTTGCGGGAGGATTTAGGCCAGTATTAAATTATGTGGAATCAGATATAGTGAGTGAGGTGATTTATTAATGGCAACTGTAGGACAACAATTATTAGCACCTGAAGCAGGGTGGAAAAGGTATGATGATAGAGATAGTAGATTATTATATAGGGGTGTTTTTTCTACAGCCTCCGATACTGGAATGTATCTAAATACTCAACATTATAGTACAAATATTGGAGACAGTATTATGCTTAAATTTTATGGTACTAAAATAAGATTGATTAATACAATTCACTCTAATAGAGGAGTAGGTTCAATTATTTCCATAAAAATAGATAATGGTGCAGACGAAACTTTTTCAGGATACAAAGTAAGTGGGTATCAATTTCAAACTATAGTATATGAAAAACTTAATTTGACACCTGGAATTCATACTATTACCATTACAAATGTTAGTAGTGTTTATCTCGATTGCGATGCTATAGATATAGATGATACTGGCTATTTAGTTCATCCAACTCTTAATCAAGTTAATAATATAAATACCATGGTAGTGGGAGATGTAATACCATGTAGATACACAGCAACTACAAGTGGAACTGCTGGATATTTTTCAGAATTAGGTACTTGTATAACTAACGAAATACCAATAACTGGAACAGCTACTCCAGATGGTTTATTTTATCTAATTAAAACTGATAAAGGTACTTTGATTGCTGATAGAACTATACAAACTAACATTAGCTGGGATGTATTAAATGCTGCTAAGTTTATCGAAGGGGCAAAAGATCCTTATACTTCATTATTGATACACTTTGACAATATAATCAAAGATGAATGTGGACATGTAATAATAAATAATAATGTTATTTTAGATTCTATAAACAAATATTATGGTGAGAGTAGTGGCTTATTTGATGGGGTAAGTTCGTTCCTAAGTTTACCAAATTACACTGACTTTAATTTTTTACACCAAGTTGGAACAACAGGTAAATGGACTATTGATAGCAGATTGAAATTACCAACAACATTAACGCATGGTAATTATTTAATAGATACTTGTTCTGCTGCATCTATTAATTCTGGAATTACAATTTATATCGGAAGTGACTTTTCTATTACAGTTGCAATTGATAGATCTGTTACTGGATGGTTTGTAATTTTATATCAATCTGTCGCTAATCTATTCCCAAAGGATGGAATGTTTCATCATTTAGAGATAAGTTATGACCAATCATTAGCTTCTAATAATTTAAAAATTTTCATAGATGGTATATTAGTTATAACTCAAACAAAAACAGCCAATGCCCCATCCACTTTAGATTGCAAAGGATTTTCAATTGGAAAACCATTTAACGACACTGGAAATACTTTTATGGGTAATATTGATGAGTTTAGAATATCTAAAGGTATAATACGTCATACTTCTAATTTTATCCCAGCTACAGGCCCCTCTTTTTATGAACTAATACGTTCAATGTCTGGTGGATGTGCATATGTAGATGCAAGTGGTAATTCATCATTGACTGATAAATCATTAGGAGCATGGCCAACCAATAATGAATGGGATAAATATATAGTGAACTCAGACCTTAAAGGGAAAATAGCTAAAGGGGACGATAATATTTGGCATTGGGGAGGAACAATAAGTTCATGGGCAAAAGAAACCGCAATTAATGGTTTATATAGTTTAGGTTCTAGTACTGGTGATGGTACTAATACATCTAGAGTTGTTAGAGGAAAGAGTGATGCTTATGGTGGATTAAAAAGATTTAATATAGGTGTCAGTTCATTAGTTATTGCTACTGCAGGTTTTAGACCAGTATTAAATTATGTGGAATCAGATATAGCAAGTGAGGTGATTAACTAATGTATAATAGTACAATAAGAAGAGGTCGCATATTTAATTTTTTAGCAAGTAAAGCAACATTAAATGGTGCCGGCACAAACTCTCCCCCAGTATCAAGTCCCATAGACTGGAGTGGCAATTATGCTCCCATTATAAATAATATAGGAAACACTGAAAGTAGTGGGTGGAAGGGTGATGAAACCACTTTAAACCCATATAGACTTGTACTAGATGGTGTAAATGACTATCTTAATACAGGACACACACCAGCTTTAACTGATAAATGGTCTATTGAGATGTGGATAAAAATACCTAACATAGTAGGAAGCGAAATTACTACAATATGGGGTACTAATGGAACAGGTAATGGATATTGGATGCCCAGCTTTTACTATTCAAAAAGCAATAAGAAATTAACTTATGGTCATGATTACTATGGAAATTCCTACTTTGAGTATGGTACTATAGCTAGTCATACTATAAATCCTGGTGATATAGTACAAATTGCTTTGGTGTTTGATGGGTGCAAACATGTTCAATTATATCTTAATAGTGTAATTTTAATGGACGCTATATTTACACTTACTCCCTCATATACGTCTTCAAATTTAATAGGAGCAAATGTCCCCGCAACACCGTACCCTGGTTATGGAAATATTGAAGTTATATCTTGTAGTATATTCTCTAAATTATTAAGTTATACTGAAATACTAAGAAGTTATCAAGGAATTGATGACCCTTTATATAAGGTAGATATATCTCAAATGTCTTTAGGGGATCATATACCATGTAGATATACGGCTGTTTTAGGACAGGTAGGATATTTTAGTGAGTTGGGAACTTGCAGTGAACCAAATATTCCTATAGCCTCATCGGCTGCACCTAATGGAAGTTTCTATTGGATATATGTTGGCAAAGACTATTTAGGTAGAAAGAAATTTATAGCTGATAGAAATATACAACATTCAATTAGTTGGGATACTTTGAATAGCGCTGGAATAATTAGTGAGAAAATAATAAATAATATTACTGAGGTATATACAGATAACTTATGTCTGAATCAAGCTTCTTATTTAGGCCTTGAACCTAATGGTAGCATTTCTCCAATAAATACGAGTAGTGATACACCAGACAAAGCATTTAATGGTATATTATCGGGTATAGATTATTATAATCCAGTTGGTACTACTAATAAAAGGATAGTTGTTCAATTTTCATCAACAAAGAAAATAAGAAAGCTTAAAATATATCCTTATTATGCTTCAAATACTTATGGACCCTATCATTTTTATGTAATTGCAAGTAATGATAAAATTAATTGGGTTAAAATCCCCATACAAACTTACCTTTTAAATGCAGCACAATATAACAATGATGAGTGCGCGATAATTAATGGTATGACTTTTTGTGAAATATTGATTGACAATACTAAATCCTATATCTATTGGGGGTTGCATATGTACGATATTAGTGGTAACGCATTTACAACACTTCCAATAGTTGAAATACAAATGATGGAGATGATTTCTAAACATAAAGCAAATCAACCATCTGTTAGATTATTAAGTGGAGGTATTAGTGCAACTGATACAGATAATGAGTGGGATAAAATAATTGTTGGTTCAACATTAGGTGGAAAAATAACAGCAGGTGATACCGATATATGGAATGCTTTTCCTAATGTAGTTGGAGGTCAAAGCTGGCTATCAACAACTGGAGCTAATCAGACTTCATCTACCAAAGTTTTAAGACCAGGTGCAAGTGGAACTCTGGCATCAAGAGTTGAAGCATATGCTACCAATAATGTTAGTGTGAATCTTGGCTTTAGGCCTGTATTATTATTAGAGCAGTTAGTTATAGATAAATACTTAATAAAAAATGATTCAAATTATTATAGTATAAAACCAGAATATTATGATGATGCATCACAAAATTTCTTACCTTTAACTTTGAGTGGTGGAGTTGATCCAAATAAATCTGATATTGATACTTTTGGTTTTGATAGTTTAGATCTCTTATTAAGTTCAATAACTAAAGGTGAGGAGACCTTTAAGCCAATAGATAAGCTTGATAATAAATTTGAATTAATAGTATATAGGGTTAGTTAAATTAAGACATTTCAATTCAATTAAATTTAGGCAGAATGTAAAATTTTGCTTGAAAAGCTTCATTTCAGAGAGAAATTATAGGAAAATTGTAGGAAAAGTATAGAAAGTGTATAAGAAATAGATGGTTTGAAGTCTTATAATAGTAAGTGGGAAGAAAAGATAGTTGTTAGACAACGATAGCAAAGAGCGCAAAATGTTGAGAAAAAGAGAGCTTGGAGTGTCAGCGCTGGAAGAGTGGATGTCTATAATTATAATTTAAAGTTAGAATGAACTTGAAGAACTCTAGAAATAGGGTTCTTTTTATGTTCAATAAAGTAATCTTAGTTTAAAAATGTAACTAGGAATGCTTAATGAAAAGGGGGTGAGACTTTGGCAGTTGAGTTATAACGGGAATCTAGAAGATAGGGAGTAGAGGAGGAAATTCGTGATTAATGAATTAATTAATTCAATTAATGGAATGTTAGTTGAGAAGTTCCCAAACACAAAAGTATATGTATCGAAGTCAGAGAAGGAGGTTACAAGACCTTCTTTTTTTATTCGCTACATTACTAGTAAGCAAAAAGATTTGAATAGAAATAGTTATACAAATAACATAACTATGAAGATTATTTATTTTGCTCAATTAGATGAGTTGATGAATGCTGATTTAATAGCTCAAAATGAAATACTGGATATAATACGGGAGATTTTTAGTAGTGGATATATAAAGGTTTTGGATAGAGCTGTAAAGGTAAAGAAGTTAAGAGGCAGAGCTAAGAATACAGAAATACATCTAAAACTTAAATTAGACTTTATTCAAGACAAGAGCTTTAATACACCTGAAAGTCCTAAAGCAGAAAAAATCAACCTAAAATTTTAAGGAGGAATGAAAAATGGGAGAACCATCCATACAAATTGTATTTAAACAAGCAGGAATTACTGCAATTAAAAGAGGAGAAAGAGGGGTTGTAGTACTTATTTTAAAAGATACTATGCCACCTACCTATAGTAATCCAATAAAAATGGAAACTATAGATGAAATTCCCGAAAGCTTATCAGATTTTAACAAGGAGCAAATCAAACTTGCAATGATAGGTTATCAAAATCCACCTAAGCAAGTTATAGCATATATAGAGAAGGCGGATGCGACTGACTACACAGAAGCTCAAAATCACTTAGAAACTATTAAATGGGATTACGTGGTAGTTCCAAGTATTGGTTTAGCAGCAGATGGAAAAGCTGATACAGAGGCAAATACTACTTCTAGAGCAACCGATTTTGCTACTTGGATTAAGCAATTAAGAAGTACTAAGGATATTAAAGTTAAAGCAGTACTTCCACATTGTCCAGCAGATAATGAAGGAATAATAAATTTTAGTACTGATGATATAAAAACAGCAAATAAAACTTATACTGCAGCAGAATATTGCTCGAGAATTGCAGGAATGCTAGCAGGAACACCATTAACTATTAGTGCTACATTTGCGCCACTTGCAGAAGTAATAGATGTTCCACATTTAAAGAAAGAAGAAAGAGATGCAGCAATTGATGCAGGTAAATTGATTTTATTTAATGATGGAAAGAAAGTTAAAATTGATAGAGCAGTAAATAGCTTTGTTACTACCTTTGAAAATAAAGGTGATGATTTCAAAAAAATTAAAATAGTAGATATTATGGATTTAATTCATGATGATGTTAAGACCACTGCTGAAGATAGTTATATTGGTAAATATCCTAATGATTATGATCATAAATGTTTACTTATTGCTGCAATTAATGGATATTTTGAAGGATTAGAACTAGATGGACTGCTTGATAGTAGCATTGATGGGCAAAACAAAGCGGAAATTGACTTAGAAGCACAAAAGGTTTACTTAAAGAGTCAAGGGACGGATATTTCATCTATGAAAGATCAAGAATTAAAAGAAAGCAACACTGGTTCTCAAGTATTTCTTAGAGGGCAAGCAGTTATCTTAGATGCAATTGAAGATATTAAATTTCAAATATATATATAGGAGGCGGTTGTAATGCAACAAGCAAAAAATGTTATAAATGGAACTTGGGGAGAAGTTTGGATTGATGGACAGTATGTTTCAGAGGTCTCAGCCCTTCAAGCAAAAGTTACTTTAACAAAGGTAGATGTGAATTTTACAAGGGACTTATGGAAGAGAAGCAAAATAACTGGTATAGAAGGAAAAGGAACTTTGAAATTACATCATGTGACTTCAAGAATGAGTATTTTACTCAAGGATAATATTAAACAAGGAAAGCAAACAGTATGTACTATCATATCTAAATTAGCAGATCCAGATGCATTGGGAGCTGAAAGAGTAGTACTTAAAGATGTTACTTTTGATGAGTTAACAATAGCAGATTGGGAAGTTAAGAAGAATGTTGAAGAAACACTTCCATTTACTTTCTCAGGATATGATTTCTTAGACTTAATAGAACCACAATAAAAGTAAATATTAAATAAGACTTGTCAGTTTGTTGAAAACCCCATTGTTAAAAAGAGTGGGGTTTTTAGCTTAACTTAATTTTAAGAAATGGAGATGGAAATTATGAATTTAGTTGAACAATTATTAAAAATAGATGCTGGTAAAATTGAGGTGCCATCAAAAGAGGTAAAACTTAAACTTGCTAAACTTGGAAATACTGAAATTACATTTACATGTAATGCTATTTCAATGGAAAGATATAATGAAATTCAAGAGAGAGTGTTGCAAGTGGATAAGAAAGGAAATATACAAGGATTTGCTACAGCACAAGCAAAAATAGAAACAGTTCTTACTGGGGTTTCTGAACTTAGATCAGAGGAGCTTATGAAACATTTCAAAGCACCAACGCCAAAGGAATTAATGAATAAAATATTTTTACCTGGTGAAGTTGATATTTTAGCAGATACAATAACAGAAATATCAGGAGTGGAATCTACCTCCAATAAAAAAGAAGACATAAAAAACTTATAAGCACTGATGAAACTGTAAATCTTATATATCACTGCTGGAAACTACATGATAAGTGGCCAGCAGAGACTTTAAATAGAGGATTTGGAGAAAAGATTATCATCAGTGCTTTTATTGAACAAGAAATTGAAGATAAAATGAAACAAATGGAAGCCTTGTATTCAGGAGGTGATGATTAATGACGTTTGAACTAGATTCAGCATTATTAAAAGTTGTTGATGGAGCTCAAAAAGCTCAAAAGGCAATTGATAGTTTATCACCTGTAGCTTTAAAAGCATCAGAAAGTGTGCAAGCAATATCTAAAGCAGCAGAATCAGTAAATAAGCTTGAAAGTAGCGTTAAAAATACAAGAGATGCAATAGGAAATACAACATCAGCTGTTTCTAATTTTATACAAGCATGTACAGATAATACAGGAGAAAGATCTTTTGAAAATATTGGAGAGAAAGCTAATGATGTAGTTAAATCAATATCTAATGTATCAAAAACAGTTAAAGACATGAGAACTAATTTTAAAAATACAAAGGATGAGATTGAAAATGTAAAAAACACTGCATCAAATTTGTATAAGGCTTTTGCAGGTACTGATTTGGGTAAAAAATCTATTGATGTTATAGGAAAACAGGCTTCCAAAGTATCTCAAAAATTTACTAAATCAAATGGAAGTAAAGTCCCAGGAGTCTTGAATACAGGAGGACAATCAATAGGAAAAGTTGTTGATGGAGTTCAGAAAGCCAAAAAGGCAATTGAAGGATTAGCACCAATAGCTTCAAAAGCCTCAGAAAGTGTACAAGCAATATCTAAAGCATCAGAATCAGTAGGTAAAGTTAAAAGTAGCTTTAATGATACAAGAGATGCAGTAGGAAATGTAAGAACGTCTGTTTCTAATTTAATACAAGCATTTACAGATAACACTGGGGAAAGATCTATTGAAAATATTGGACAGAAAGCTAAAGAGGTAGTTAAATCAATATCTAATGTACCAAAAACGGTTAAAGATATGATAACTAATTTTAAAAATGCAAAAGATGAGATTGAAAATGTAAAAAGTACTGTATCGGATTTGTTTAAAGCATTTAAAGGCAATGATTTGGTCAAAAAATCTATTGATGGTATAGGAAAAAATGCTTCCAAAGTAGCTCAAAAAATTACTAAATCAAATAAAAGCTCGAAAGCATCAAAGATTGCACAATCAGCTGGAACTGGAGGTAAAGTATCTAATGTCTTGAATATAGCTAAACAATCAATGGGGAAAGTTGGTGCGTTAACTCCTTATATATCCGGACCATTACAGAGTTTAGCTGGATGTTTTGAAAAATTTAAGGGTGTGGTTTCAAAGTGTTTTTCATCTTTATCTGGTGCTTTTGGAATCTTTACTAAATTGCCATTACCTCTTCAAATAATAATTGGAGTAGTTGCATTACTCGCAGTTGCATTTGCTACAAATTTTGGTGGAATAAGAGATATATTTATGGGAGTATTTAATAAAATTTCAGGTGCTGTAAAATCTGCAATTGATGTATTTAAGAAAACAGGAAGTGCCGCTCAAGGAATAGGTGCTTTATTTACAAATTTATTTGGACCTAAGGTTGGAAATACTGTGACACAGACAATTAATAAAATAATAGCAGTAGTTAAATCAATAGTAGCCTTTATTCAAGCTAATCTGCCTAAAATAAAGAGTGTAATTCAAAATGTATTTCAAGGAATTCAAGCTGTTTGGAATTCAGTTTTAAAACCAGTATTAATGTTTGCAATTCAAATTTTTGGAAAGTTAATAAGCTTTGTAATATCTAACTGGCCATTAATTAAACAAACTATCACAACAGTTATGGCAGCTATTAAAAATGTTATAACTACAGTTTTAAATGTAATAACGTCTTTTTGGAATGCACATGGACAAACTATAAAAGTAGTTGTAAGTGCAGCATTTAATAATATAAAAACAGTAATTTCAACTATTCTTGCTGTAGTAACTGGAGTTATTAAAACTGTAATGCAGGTTATAAATGGAGATTGGTCTGGAGCTTGGAATACCATAAAAAATACTGTGTCAACAGTATTTAATGGAGCTGTTGATATTGTGAAAAATATTATAACAGCTATAGGTGCAGTATTTAAGGATGTGGGTAAAACTGCACTTACCTGGGGAAAAGATATGATAATGGGTATTGTAGATGGAATAAAAGGAGCAGTTGGTTACATTGAAGATGCAGTTAAAGGGGTAGCAGATAAAATAAGATCCTTCCTGCATTTCTCAGTACCAGATCAAGGTCCGTTAACGTTAGCGGCTTAATACAGTAATGTATTTCGAATAACTATGTGAACCCATAAATATGGGGTGTGTAGATTTAATAAAATCTATGCTAACGATGAAGAACTAAGTTTATATTCGAAAATATAAATATGTTAATATCGTGCCAAGCTTAGAAGAAACTTCTTTGAAGGTGTAACGACTAAATTGAACGAGAGTTCTAAGAGGTTTAAGGTGAAAATCCTTATTCTGTAGTGCATAGATTCTTTTGTAAAAAAGAATGTGAGATAGTCTAATCCGACTTTTAGATGAGTGTTAAAGTATTCCGAAAGGAACGGTGCAAATGTAACAGATTACGAAACTTGGATGCCAGACTTCATGAAAGGTATGGGACATGGCATTAAAGTAAATACACATTTAGTAACTGATCCAGTCAAAGATCTTTCAGTTGGTATAAAAACCAATATGAATAATAATTTATCTGGTGGAAGTCTAGGATCTAAAGGAACTTCAGGTTCAGCTAAGGATGATAAAGTGCAAAGTGGCTTTGCGATAACAATAGCAAAACTTGCAGATTCTATAGTAGTTAGAGAAGAAGGCGATATAGATAAAATTGCAACATTACTAGCAAATAAATTACAACTAGCAGCTTTAAATAAAGCTTAAGGAGGGAATTGTAAAATGGAATATCATTTAATTAATGCTACAGGAAAAGATTTGCAATTTCCTGTACCTTTTTCAGAATATGAAATTAAGCAATCTGCAAACAATAAAACTATTAATGTATTAAATTATGGCGAAATAACATGGTTTGGAGATAGAAAATTGAAAGAATGGAGTCTTTCAAACTTTTTCCCTAGTAAGCAATATAGCTTTTGTAAAACATCAATTTGGAAGATGCAAGATTATATAAATTTCATTCAAAGGATAATAAATACTAAAAAACCTTGTAGATTTGTGGTTACTGAAACATCAATTAATTATTTGTGCACAATAGAGGATTTTACGTATGGTGAAAAAGATGGTTCGGGTGATGTTTATTTTACAATGAATCTTAAAGAATATAGGAGTGCTTAAGATGATACGAGTATATTCAAATGTAAATGGAGTAGCAAAAGATATAACTAAGCTTTGTAAGAGTATTAATATGTCAGGAACTACAGGTGATGTTAGTAGAAAACTTGATTGTACTTTTTTAAAGGCTATGTGGAATAATAACAGAGGATCAGCTGATTTGGAATCAGGTACTATACTCCATGCATATCTAGATTTAGATGAAAAATTTAGAGGTATTGTAGTTGAAAGAAATCCAAGAAGTGAAGAAGAAATGCCTATTTCAGCATTAGACTATTTATTTTATTTTAACAAGTCTAAAATAACTCATAATTTTCAAAATACTACTGCTGAATCTGCAACTATAGAGATAATAAAAGAATTGGAAGTTAGTCCGGGAGATATAGCAACTACTGGTATATCTATTAAAAGGCTTATTAAACAGAAATCAGCTTACCAAGCTATAATGGAGCTATACACGCAAATAAACAAACAAACTGGTCAAAAATTTTATATGGTTATGGATAAAAATCTGGTATGTGTTAGAGAGCTTGGAAGTTTAGCTGCTGGTTCTATAGAAAATGGGAAGAATTTATTAAAATATAGCTTTAAAGATTCAATACAAGATGTTATTAATAGAGTTAAAATTTACGATGAAAATAGTAATTATGTTAATACAGTAGAAAATAGGGAATCCGTTTTAAAGCTTGGAGTTTTGCAGGATGTTTATGGAAAAGAACAATACAAAGATTCTGATACTGTTTCTAAAAAAATGTTGAAAGAAAAAACCAAAGAATTAACAGTTGAAATTTTAGGTAATTATGATTATACAACAGGAAAAGCTGTAATTGTAACCATAGATGAAGAGGGAATAAATAAAGAAAAAATGTATATCACAGGTGATACTCACACATGGGATATAGAAACTGGCAATTATACTACTAGTTTGACATTATTGTGGGAAAATAACATGGATATACAGGAAGGAGATGATACAAGTGAATGATCCATATTCTAGTATGTTAGAAACAATGAAAAATGAAGGTGCTAAATTAAATCCACCTACCCTTACAATAGGTACAGTTATAAGCGTAAATCCATTAATTATATCTACTGGTGATTTGCAATTAAATAAAAGCAATATTTTAATTTCTGAGAGATTGATGAATTATAAACAGAATATGAGTATATCTTGTCCTACAATAAGTGGAACGGTAGTTGCTTCTGACCATACTGCACAATTAAAAGATATCAATATAGAAAAACAAGAAATTAAATTTTGGTGTATTTTAAAAGAAGGGGATTTACTTGCTCTTATTCCAATTCAAGACGAACAAATATATGTAGTCCTGGAGAAAGTGGTGAGGATTCCATGAGTATATTTCCCAAGGATTCCAATATGGAAATTAAAGTTATTAATGATACAGATGAAGTGTTTAAAGAATATGCCATTGATTTAAATACAGGTAAAATGATTTATAAGGATGGTAAAAATCTCATAGTAACAAAAGATGAAGCCTTAAGAGTATGGATTTGGAAAGTATTAAAAACAGCAAAAGCAACGTATCAAGCTTATGATTTAGACTATGGTAATGAGTTAGAAAAAATAATAGGTAATGGATATTCTAAAGCACTTGCAGAAAGTGAATTAAGGCGGATAACTAAAGAGGCAATATCTTATAATAAATATATTAAAGATATGCAAAATTTTAGTGTGGTTTTAGAGGGTTCTAAGGCTACAATCACATTTACAGCAATAACTAAATATGGGGAGGTGAATATAATTGTATAAGGAAGATAGCCAATATATATTAGATAGAATGTTAAGTGATTCAAATACATCTGGAATAAATGGAACTTTTATTTATGATGCATTTTCTCCAATGAGTAAAGAATTATCAATTTGTAAGGATCAAATTGAAGATGTATTAAGCAAAGCCTTTGCTAAAACTGCATATGAAAATGGGTTTTCTGATGAACTAGCACTTAAAGCAAGTGAACATGGTGTCATTAGGAAATTAGGGAAAAAAGCTACTGGGTTAATAAAAATTTGTGGTGTTAAAAATACTAAGATACCAAAAGGATTTATTGTGCAGACCAAAACAGGACTTCAATATAGAACTACTGAAGAGGTTTCTATAGCTGATAATGGAGAGCTAATTATAGATATTATTTCTGATAATGAAGGGACCAAATATAATCAAAAAGCAAATAAGATTGTAGAAGCTCCAATTCAATTAGTTGGCGTAATATCTATCAATAACGAGGCTGACATTGTAGATGGCCGAGATACTGAAACAGATGAAGCCTTATATAATAGATTATGCATAAAGGTTCAGACTCCAGCAACATCTGGCAATGTATATCATTATTTAAATTGGGCGTTAGAATGTGGTGGAGTGGGGAATGCTATTGTAAAGCCACTTTGGGACAAAAGTAATGGAATGAATGGAAATGGAACGGTTAAGGTTATATTAGTAGATTCATCAGGACGTTGTCCAAGTAGTGAAATAATAGAAGAAACAAGAAAGCATATAGAAGAAAATAGACCTATTGGAGCAACGGTTACAGTAATTGGAGTCGCTGAAATTAACATCAATGTAACTGCTAAATTAATAATGAATTCTAATATAAGCTTAGATGATATTAAATTAAAAATACAGGATAATATATGTAATTATTTGAAAGATATTAGTTTAAAATCAAGCAAGGTAAGAATAAATAAAATAGGTGGTTATATCGTAGATATTTTAGAGGTTGCAGATTACCAAGATCTAAAAATCAATGCAGATGTTAAGGATATTGAATTGGACGAAGGATGTATAGCAATTCTAGAGAGTGTGGTGGTAGATAGTGTTACTTAAAGACTATGTACCTTTTTTTATTGCTGAAATACAAGAATTTAAAAGCATATATGAAGAACAACAGGCTGAAATTGATAAGTTAAGCTCAGATGTAGAAGATCTAAAGCAGCAATGTTTTGTTATAACTGCAACTTGGGGAATAATCCTTTGGGAGTATTTTGTGGGTATTCCTATTGATAACTCAAAAACTATTGAAGAAAGACGATCGAGGGTACTTGGAAAACTTAGAGGACAGGGAACATCTACGGTTGAAGTAATAAAAAGGGTTGCCCAAAGTTTTGTACAAGATGGTCTAGTGGATGTTATAGAGCATAACTTAGAGTATTATTTTGAAATAGCGTTGAAAAGTAATACTGGATTTCCCTATGGATTAACTGGATTATATGATTCTATTGATGAAATTAAACCAGCACATTTAAGGGAGATGTACAAGCTAGTTGCAGTAACTCAAAGCAAAATATATATTGGACTAGCATCTGATTATGGAGAAACTATAACAAATTATCCTCTAGATCCAAACGATGTTGAATCTAAAGTAGATGTTTATTTACCTTTTTCGCAAGAGATTGGTTCGGAAATTATAACAAATTATCCAAAGGAGGGATAGCCAATGGCAGAAAAATTTGGAACTATGATAACTAGTGTAGGAAAAGCAAAAATTGCTAATAGCATAGGTTTCGGAACGAAAATAAACTTTACAAAGTTTAAATTAGGAGATGGAGGTGGTGCATATTATAATCCAACAGAGCAACAAGAAGATTTAAAAAATGTAGTTTATGAAGGAGTTATAACTAATATAACAACGGATGAATCAAATCATAATGAAATAATAGTAAAACTAGCAATACCAGCTAACGTTGGTGGATTTATGGTTAGGGAATACGGAGTGTTTGATGATGAAGGCGATATGATAGCTATAGCTAAATGTGCTGAAACATATAAACCAGCATTAGAAGAAGGAAGTACAAAAGAATTAGCGTTTAATATGGTATTGGTTGTATCTAATGTTGAATCTATTGAACTTAAGATAGATAAAACAATGATATTTGTTAGAAAAAATGAATTTGATGAACTAAGTTTTGAAACATTTCCAACAAAACTTAGTATCTCAATATCCCATGGCTTAGGATGCTATCCGGAAGTGACTCTAATTGGCACAATTTATGGTGTTGGAGTTCAAGGATGTGGAGAAGGTCCATGTGGTGGTGGCGATAGTTATTCAATTGCTTCTAAGATTGTTTACAAAGATAAAAATAATATAGACATATATGTTCCTGAAAATTATTATATAAGGGATTCATTCTTAGAAAAAATTGATAATACTAAATATATTCTTACTTTTAAAAATTCATTTAAAAGTATAATTATTAATTTGAAAGAGGTGGTTTAATTGAAAAAATTTATAAAAGGAATGCCTGATTGGCAGGATGATTTGAATGATAACTTTGATGAAGTTGGTACACAATTGTCAGAAAAGGCGAATAATACAGATAACTCAAGAACAACGACAGCCAAGGATGTTACTGGAGCTATTAATGAATTAAATAATAGTAAGGCAAAACAAACAGATTTGATACAATTAAGCAATCCCAATTTACTAATAAATGGTGATTTTAAAGTCTGGCAAAGAGGTACTAGTACATTTACAGCAGATGGTAGTAAAATGTATACTGCAGATAGATGGGCATTTTTCAGAAGTGGATGGGCAACTGGTGCTACTTGTTCGCAATTTGATGGTGGTAGCGGTTACGAATACTTAATACGACATACTGCTAATACTGATACTGCTACTGCTGTGCAGCAAATAATAGATATACCAATAACACATTCATTAAAAGGAAAAAAATTAACTTTAAGTTTTAAAGCAAGAACTGGTTTAAATATGACAGATACCACTGTAAATGCTCAAATAGGTGCTTATAAAACTGATTCAGTAGGAATAGGTTATGGATTTAAATACTATCTTAATAATACTTCCAGTGTACTAAAACCGGTTAATAGTTCAGGACAAACATATGTATTTAGTACTGATACAGCAGTTCCATATGATGCTGATTATATAACTGTAGTTATTTTATGTTATATACATGGTACTACAAGTGAACATTATCTAGGTTTATCAGAAGCTAAACTTGAAGTTGGTACAATTGCAACTCCATTTTCACCAAGAAACTATGAAGAAGAGTTAGCAATGTGTCAAAGGTATTATCAAAACTATTTAAATACAATTTTTAATGGACAAGTATTAGGTCAAAATAATGCAATGGACTCTAATATAAATTTCAGAGTCAAAATGAGGAAAACTCCAACAATAACAATATATAATGCTGTTGATAATACTCCCAATGTATTAAGTTGTTGGGATGCATCAAAACCCGCAGCGACTATTACAGGACTTTGGGGATTTTCTGACCAAGGTTTTTGTCAAATAGTTGGGACAAATTTTAGTGTAGGATCAAAATATGGCTTTAAATTTATTGCAGATGCAGAGATATATTAGGAGGGATAACAGATGGAACAAAGTATAATTAAAGTATATGTAGATGTAGATGGTAATAATATTATTACTAAAATAAGTAGCAATTTATTTATTAATGATTTAACAAATTGGATACAAATAGATGAAGGATATGGGGACAAATATGCACATGCACAGGGAAATTACTTAGATAAGGGATTGCTAGATAGCAATGGTAAATATAATTATAAGCTAGTTGATGGTATTCATGTAGAGTTAACAGAAGAAGAAAAAGAAAAGTTATTTCCAACTCAACAACCACAGCCAACACAGGAAGAAACACTAAGAGCAAAAATATTAAAAGATAATGCAGATATGCAACTACAGTTAGCACAACAACAGAAGATAAATGCAAATTTATTAGCTCAAATAGCTAAATTAGGAGGTACACAATAATATGGATAATAATTTTTGGTTTGGAGTAATTAAAGAATACTATGGATTATGTTTATATACTGTTAGTGATTTAGATACATTTGTACAAGCTAAGTGGATTACATCAGATGAAAAGGCAACAATAACTGGTAGTACTGCAACAACAAGTACTGCATCATAGGAAAAATTAATGCACTAGATAAGAAAGAGTTAATACTAGATGACTCTATGAAGTCTTTTTTACTATAACCAAGAAAGGAGTAACCTATGAATGAAGAATTAATAAAAGATAAACTAGAGACCCACGATACACGTCTGAACAATCATGGCTATAGATTAGATAAGTTAGAGCAGGATAGTGCTAGTTTTAAGATAGAACTTAAAAATTTATGCGATAATTTAAAAGCCTTAACAAGTGTGCTAAAAGGACTTATAGGACTTGGAGCAACAACACTCGTAGGCTTTTTTATTTACTCTATAGAAAATTTGATGAAATAAGAAAAAGAATGATTATGAGTAGTTCATTATTATGGGCTGCTCTTTTCTTCTATAAAAATAAGAGAAAGTAGGTTATAAAATGAATATTAATTGGAAATCAAGATTTACAAATAAGACTTTTTGGGTAGCTATAATGAGTGCTATAGTCTTATTAACACAGCAGTTAGGATTAAATATATTTCCTAATAATTGGTCAGATGTACTTAACACAATATTAACTATATTTATTTTACTAGGAATTGTTGTTGATACTAGCACAGCTGGAATAGGTGATAAGATTGAAAATGCTACAATACCAGAAAAAGAAAAGGAATTAGTTCAATAACAGCTAGAATTTAGAGAATAGCTAAGAGTAGATTTTGATGTTAGCAGAAAACACTAAATTTTTATCATAAAATGCAAAAACACATTATATTAATCACTTATGAACAAAAAAGTGTATCTTATGGCATAATTATTGAATTTATTATGTTGTGGTGTTACAGTTTATTTGTAATCAATTTCATATAAAGATGTGAAATTTTAGAAGGATTGATAATAAGAAAGGAGAAGTGATTTTGTCGAAGAAGGAAAAGATTATATGATAACATGTCAAAGGGTTTTGGTGAAAACAATGGTGCCGGCACAATAAAGCTTATAAATAATATAGGGCTAGGCAACGTAAAAGGTGACTATGTACTTGATCTTATGAAAGCTGGAACATTTACGAATGATCAATCATTTGCAGTAAAGGGCAACAAAGCCTCAGAGGGTGGAAATATCATGATTGTAGATGCAGGAAAACAAGCGACTATAAGAGCGAAAGTTGAAAAGGCAATAGCAAATATGAGACAAGAACTTAGTGCAAAAAAATTCCAACATATATGAATTTTAATTTTTGGAATTAATTAAGCAAACAATTCTCCGAGGGGAATAATCAAGAAATTAATTTAACTTATCTTAAATCTTAAATATCAAATATTAATTACGTATATAATCTAATACATTATTAAAATCTACATAAAAAGAACTCTAGAGATAGGGTTCTTTTTATGTGGAATAAATATAAAGAAACATTTATGGTTACTCTTTCATATTATGTAATATCAAATTAGAAGGAGGCGTAGAAATGAAAATAGGATTAAGAGCTGGACACTCCGATAATTGCACAGGAGCTATTGGAATAGTTGATGAACATGAACAAATGAAATTGTATTATGCATCAGTAAAAAATGTTTTAGAGCGATATGGATATACCATAATAGATTGCAACAGCAATGGAAGTACTCCATATGCAGAGTTGTCAGAAGGCGCGAACAAGGCTAATGATAATAATGTAGATCTATTTGTGTCTTTGCATATGAACGCAAGTAATGGACAAGGCCATGGGACAGAAGCACTCGTTAGCAGTATAAGCAGCGGAGCATATAGTTATGCAAATAATTTATGTGTTAATTTTAGTCAGTTAGGATTTACAAATCGAGGTGTTAAAACATCTACAAGTCTATATGAAATGAAGCATGTTGAAGCTCCTAATATTATATTTGAAATATGTTTTTGTGATAGTGAAACGGATATAGCTATTTATAATAAATACTCATGGGAAAAGTTATCATATACTTTTGCTAATGCTATAGATAGTAAGATTCCCAAAGATTCTATATCAAAATTGGGATGGAATCAAAATTCCACTGGTTGGTGGTATTGTACAGATGTAGCTAATGGATATTATTACAAAGACGTTTGGAAAGAAATAGATGGAGAATGGTATTCCTTTGATTCAAATGGTTATGCAAGAGAATCTGTTTGGTTAAAAGACCAAGGCAAGTGGTATTATCTTAAGGAGTCATGCAAAACGGCTAAATCAGAATGGTTGTGGATAGATGGAGAATGTTATTGTTTTGATGAGCACGGAGCATTATATGTAGATTGCACTACACCTGATGGTTATAAAGTAGATGAAACTGGAGCGTGGATTCAATAAATATGTAGCACCTGTAATTAAATTGTATATTAGAACCAAGATGAAGGTAGATTAAGTAGAAATATTTAGTCTACCTTTATTTTTTTGCTTCTATAATAATATGTATTTCAATATATTTGATTTCTGGAGTTATCTAAATTATATTTAAATATGTTTTGGTATAATTAACCTATAGTTTGGTATAATTAAGCTAAGAGCATGTAGATAAAATGTCAGTTTTAAAATTAAAAAATATTTGAGTTTTAAATTTAATCATATTGTTGTAAAATAGAAGTATTGTCTAATTTAAATAAATTTATTAAACTATTGAGAAAATAAGACATTGAATAAAAACACGAGGTGATTTAAGTTGGGTAGGACTAAAGGCAAAAGTACCAATACGAAAAATAAAAAAGATGAAGATACAATAAATCATGATATAGTAGGAATAGTATATATTGCAACTGGAATAATACTTGGAATAGCAATATACACCTCTTTAGCTGGAATATTATCATCTTTAGCACAAAGACTATCATATATGGTAATTGGAATAGGTGCAAATGCATTACCCCTTTATTTAATATATTTTGGATTTCAATATATAAAAACAAGAGGAAATATTAAACTTAATAAAGGCTTTTTTGGAATTACCATATTAGTAGCAGTTATTATGTTGATTTTTGGAACTACAAATATTCAAAGTTTAGATGCTCAAAGTGATTTTTTTGAAAATATAAAATTAATAATTAGTGATAATACTAAAACTATGCATGGAGGAATAATATCATATATGATTTGTTATCCTCTTTATAAGATTGTAGGGATTTTAGGCACATATATTATACTTCTTGCTTTTTCAATAATAGCTGTAATATTAATTTTTGATATTACGTTATATGATTTAGGT
>Ga0224516_1000090_pt1 | contig 22613 bp, 20 predicted proteins | sample IRFST0metaG_FD_179884 | JGI IMG/M metagenome (GOLD analysis project Ga0224516, IMG submission 179884) | Peat soil microbial communities from Stordalen Mire, Sweden - IR.F.S.T0 | ecosystem: Environmental > Terrestrial > Soil > Wetlands > Peat | place: Sweden: Norrbotten County, Stordalen Mire... | reverse complement strand
AATTCATCGCACTGTTGGCGATAATCACCGAAGGGTTGAGAGCGACTATCGATTCCTTGCTCATCGTCCCATACCCACTTACGTTTGCCAACTGCGCGACGTTTATGCCCCCGGCATGCGCGATGATATCCCCTTCAAAGGTGTCTGCGCCCGCCGACATTATTGGGTCGTACCACACAAGATAGAGCACGCGCGGGTGTGAAGCAACAGAAATGCTGTTCGCAGTCATTTTTTGCGTCAAATTCGCAACAAGTGCGCTGCTGTTTCCGGTACTGCCCGTCACTTTGCCGATCAATGAGAGGTCGTTCAGTATGCCGGTTAAGCTGGTTGGGTTGATGACGACCGTTGGTATCCCATACCCGCTGAGCGTCGAGAGCAAGGTATTGTTCTCTAGGGAACTTGCAAAGACGATATCAGGATTAAGGGAAACGATTTTTTCAATGCTCGGCGAGCTGAATCCGCCTACTTTTGTGATATTGACAGCCGCTGGCGGATAGTTGTCGTAGGTAGTGTCGCCAACCACCTTGCCGCCCAGTCCTAGGGCGAACAAGTCTTCCGTAATGGAAGGAGCGAGTGAAATAATACGATGAGGTGTTTGAGCGACGGTGACGGTTCTTCCGGCATCATCGGTAACCGTGATGCCGCCCGATTGAGTTGTTTGGTTTGACGACAGCTGCGTGCACCCCGCTCCCAGCGTCGCGAGGAGTAAAGCGCAAATGACGACGCACGCTGCTTTTTTTGGTGTTATGTTCATGCTGCTACCCTAAAAACGACAAGAACGAATCCTGAGGCGAATTCGAGTACACGGACGGCTACAGTGTCCCGCGGTACGGGGGCGAGCCGGGAATAGGCAGACGGAAGCATCACCCCATCGTGAAATCGGCGCCCATTCGTGCGAGCATGCATCGGGAGGAGATGATGGATCCGCGCGTAGCTTGATTTTGACATCAACCGCGTCAACCTCACGAAGGGGGTACAACCGCCCGCCATACCGTTGTCGAAGCCGCCTCTAGATCCCATCGGTTAAGTGTGCCTTATCCTATATCAATTTATCTTGATGATTATCAGTTTTACTTGATAAACCAAGAAGCAAGCGGCCATAAGCAGTGCTGTGCTTCCTTGCGGAGAAGCGCCAACGTTGGTTGTGTAGTTTGCGTACTCTTCCTTGCGTTCGTGGTGCGCGACTAAATACTTTCATCCTTCTTTTGGACAAAACATACAGTTCTCAAGAAAGAGACAGAGCACCCATCTCGCGTTTATCACGGTTGAGGGGATATCGTTCGAAGATACACGCGTCAATAATAACAAGGCAATACGTGCAAGGGGGATCTCGAGGCGTTGTACACACGTATTAAACGTGCAGACTTAGGTGAAGCGCTGTCCCACCGAAGCGTTTCGCCTCCGTACGAGTATGTCGCCACTGCGGGGCATCTTACCACCCTCATTGAGCGTGTCGCACCTTCGTCGGTCGTGGCTATAGCGCTCGGAACTACAGGTCCCGACACCTTTGTTGATCGGATACGGACGCTCCAATTGGCCGTACACGGCCATCCTCCGGCCATCATTGATTGTGCTCAGGTGCCGCAAGAGGGGTTGGCAAAGCTGTACGACCTCTTCTCGACACCGGCTGTCAAGGTAATGCACAACGGAAAGCTCGCCCTCAAGTTCCTCTATCAAGCCGGATTCGACCTCTCACGCCCCTATTTCGACACGATGCTTGCCTCGCAACTGCTTAAGGGCGGACTAGGGGCAAAACACGATCTGAAAACCGTAGCACGAGCGTATCTTGACGAGCACACGCCGGAAACGTGCGGCAGTTTTCGAGCTGGGGCCCTCACCGAGCGGCAACTTCGATGTGCGGGGCAAACGGCCGGCGTGGTCTTGAGCCTCCATGCGACGTTATCGGAGCGTATCGAAAGTGCAGGCCTTACTGACTGCATGCGCTTAGAATGCGCCTGCCTCCCCGCGGTTGCGGCAATGGAGCGCAACGGCATGCTCATGGACATGGGGCAGTGGCGAACGTTGCAGGACACCTATAACGAGTTGGAGGGGGACCTCGCGCACGAGGTGTGTCGTGAGCTGACGACGTCGGGACAGCGTACCCTCGGTGACGTCGCCGCCATCAATCTCGGCAGCCCCCAGCAGGTGAAGCACGCCTTCAGAAGCGCGGGCGTTCCCGTCCGCAACGTGCGAGAGGACGAGTTGCGTAAGTATGAGGAGCTCCATCCCGCAATACCCCGCTATATTCGCTACAAGCACGTCTTGAAGCTCAAAAACGGCTTTTTGGATGCCCTTCCCCGGCACGTCCATCCGTTGACGGGGAGGATACATCCCACCTTTCTTCAGGTCGGCACGGTGAACGGGAGATTCGCGTGCCGCAATCCCAACCTGCAGCAGATTCCACGAGACGATGCGGTGAGGGGGTGCTTCGTTGCGGCACATGACCACCGCCTCGTGATCGCCGACTACGCGCAATTTGAGCTGCGGGTCGTTGCCGACATCAGCGGTGACGCGACCATGACACAGGCGTTCCAACGAGGGGAGGACTTGCATCGGTTGACCGCGTCGCTCGTGCTCGACACGCCCCTTGACCAGGTGACGAAGGACGAGCGCCTTATCGCAAAGGTGCTGAACATCGGCCTCATCTACGGAATGGGCGCACGGAGCTTACGGCGGTATGCGAATTACATCTATGGGGTGCACTTTACCCTCGAAGATGCGATCGAGTTTCGCCGGCGTTTCTTTGATGCGTACGCAGGCGTGCGGGCGTTCCACCGCAGCGTGAGCACCACACCGCTGATCTCGATCCGGACCTTGAGCGGGAGAATACGCAGGTGGGAGGACGGCCAAGACCCAAAGCTGACCGAATTGTTAAACACCCGAGTTCAGGGAACTGCTGCGGATATTATGAAACGGGCGGTGACCTCTCTCCACGAAGCGTTAGGCCCTACGGGGGCAAAAATCGTCTGCTGTGTGCATGACGAGGTGCTGGTCGAAGCGCCACAGGTACGCGCTGCCGAGATTGCCGACACCGTCGCCTACCACATGCGAGGGGCGGGGGCTGAGTTTCTGCGAAATGTCCCGCTCGATGTCGACGTCGCGATTGATCAGAGCTGGGCAGGCAAGGGATAAGGAGTCTACTTGCGATCCATTTTGCTTAGTTCGAGAAAGACTCCCGAATAATGATGGATCATATCGTCATTACGTAGTTTTTTTTGGTTGCTTATGACGCGCGTAATCTTCGTCCCGTTTGAACTTCACTGGTTCAAACTGAGCACAACCTTCGGGACGGTACGATGGGTGACTGGCAAAGTGCCGCGTAGGCTCCATTTTTTCGGGCACGGGGCAGAGCCGATAGAAGTGCATACACGAAAAGCACAACAACATGGCGATCTGCTACCACCCACGTTGCGCGTTTACGTTGAGCTTTTCGTAAGGAAGGTGAAACAAAGAGCCGAAAAAGGACCAGAGCAAACGCGGACGAGCTTCAAAAAAAAGCGTGAAGAACGCACAGCATTGGAACCCTTTCCCAGGTATCGAGAAATATATACGTTAGCGCTAGCCAAGCCTTCGGCGTAGCGACACTTCAGCCATCCGCGCGGTTCTCGGAGCGCAGAGCTCTGGCGCGATAGCACACAACGATAGACACGAAGAAGCGAAGTGATCGTAGTTGGAGCAGAGCCTGGTCGCGTATAAACCAGAACCGCTCCGCATATTAGTTGGGGTCTTTTGGCCTTAACCGTTTCGATGTGGGGGGCCGATAAGACGTATGCGGGTGCTAATGCGCGTGTGCCGATTTCGACGCGATCGTGTGAAATAGCAGCTCTGGTAAGAAACGGCCACACTTTGCAAGCGTGCCGCAGAGCGCTTAACGAACTCAGTGTACAACGTTCGTCGAGCGGCGCAATATAATTGACTAAGCGCAGGCGCCGTCCGCGCGGCTGCTTCCCAGCCAGCCCATACGCTGAATCGTGGCGTCGCTGCGGCGGGCGTCACGCGTGTGCCTTTTTTCACCGAATCAGAGGCGACTCCGGCGATAACTCTTTTTGCCCGCGAATAGTAAAATTTATTACCTCTGCTATTTTGTACGGAGGTACTGGCTTGACCTTACCCATCTTTCTCGGAGACAGACAACATGGCAACAAAGCGAATAGTTCTATTGCTCGCGATCACCGCGTTGCTGATTGCGGCGACAGCAGCACCGGCTCTTGCACTTCTGCCGAACGGACAGGCGGCCCCAAATTTTCAGTTGAACGATCTTTCCGGCAACCCCCACACGCTAAGCGAATACCGGGGAAAGGTCGTCGTCATTGACTTTTTTGGAGCGCAGTGTGGATATTGTAAAAGCGACGCCATAGATAACCTTGTACCCCTGTACAACACCTATTACAAGAACGACGCGAAGGTTCAGTTCCTAGGCGTCGAAGTCGATGACTACAGTGCTGCGGCCATACAGCAATATTATCAGCAACCGACGGGGGTATCGTGGCCCCTCCTAGTTAACGGAGGCAACGTATTTTCGACGTACCAAGCCTCGAGCACGCCGACCCTCTACGTGATCAGCCCAGCAGGCAATATCGCCTTTTCGTCGACATATCCTACGAACGCCCAGACGGTAAGGTCTACAATCGATGCGCTTGAGGGCACCACCACGCTCTCAGCACCTGCCCACCTCTTTGTGCAGGGCACCGACCAAGCGCTCTGGACCAAGTATTATCAATCAGCGTCAGGGTGGTCCGGCTGGCAATCTCTCGGCGGATCCCTAACCTCGTCACCCGCTGCGACGTCACCGGGTAGCAGTAGCATCGACGTCTTTGCGCGCGGCACCGACGGCGCCGTTTGGTACAAGGACTGGAATGGCGCGGCATGGTCTAGCTGGCACTCTCTCGGTGGGCAGATTCCTGCCGGCACAGGACCTGCGGCCTGCTCATGGGGCTCAGGTCGTGTCGACGTCTTTGTACAAGGTACGGATGGCGCCATGTATCAAAAAGTGTGGAACGGCTCGTCGTGGTCCAACTGGATCTATCTTGGCGGGTCCCTAACCTCGTCACCCGCTGCGACGTCACCGGGTAGCAGTAGCATCGACGTCTTTGCGCGCGGCACCGACGGCGCCGTCTGGTACAAGGATTGGAATGGCGCGGCATGGTCTAGCTGGCACTCTGCCGGCGGGCAGATTCCTGCCGGTACGGGACCCGCTGCCAGCTCATAGAACGCAGGTCGTGTCGACGTCTTTGCTCGCGGCACCAAGGCGTAGGAGCCGCCCCCACTGAGGGTATCCAATTTGCGTCCTGCGACGACACGACTATCCGCGAAATCGTAGCATCCCCCAAGATATGCGCGCGTGGACGTACTAGGCAGCTGGTAGCTCCATGTCGGGCAGCTGGAGCCCGCTGTGGGAGGTCGTGAACTGTACTGCATGCAAGAGAGCTTGTACCGATCGACCGCTCGAAGAATTAGCTGAGCGCTTGAGACTGCAAAAGCCTTTAGGTAGCACCCCCGCATTGAAGCTGGTCTTCGGGATCTCCCCCGTTGTGGTTGCAGTCGGCAAACCACCTCTTCTGCCGCATGCGGCTAAAAAGCCGGGGGTCCGGAGCCATTGATATGACCTCGGTAGCTTGACATAGTGTTGTCTCTAGAGGGTACGTGGTGTTGCGGAAGTAAGGAAGCGCGAAGCGACAGAACAGCTTCCCGCTGTTTGGTGCTTCGTTTTTAGCTCTTTTAGAGTAAAGCCTCATTTTGGGCGCCGTCGGCGTCGATCGTGCACTGAAGAATGTAGCAGCACGAAAAAAGCTAATTAGATCGATGGAGGCGGAAAAAAATGGGGTGACGGCATAAGAACAAGAGCAGCCATGACGATCCGAGCGATTTGTTTGGGTTTCTTATTGATGATGTGGCTGGATATACGGCGTCATTAGCGACGTCAAATCCAATCATCACAATAACACCCAAGATACTCAAGAATTGCAAGTAACATACATCCAACGAAACTCCTACATATTGGGCACCTTGTCTTCCGTATTCTCCCATTTCCTTTCAGTCTCTCCACGTTCGAAGAATCGAGCATCGTGAACAGGCCTATCCCCAATTTTTAAGCTCTTCATCCTTATGTTGAGCTTTAAACGCACAGATGTTTCAGCAGCGTCAGCACTCCAAAAGAAGAAAAACCCGCTAAGAAGAGGAGGCATCAGGTAAGCGGCTGTGACGAAGGCGGTGGGAAAGCGGGGGATCAAACGAACGTCTGATTCGAATGTAGTCATTTTTTGACAATTTAAACAGGATAGCACAGTTTCTCTGTCACATTTCAACCGCAACTTTTATCGTATCTTATCACACGCTTTTAGCCGCTATGCTCTTGTGAGGAAGTTATGCGCGTAAACCAAATAATTCCATTTTCTGTAGTCATACTCCTTATAACAGTCTCATTTGCAGGCATTGCAGCTGCTGCTGCTCCATCGGAAGTCGGAGCGATAGGTACGCAGCTCAACGCGACTGCTAGCGTCACCACAGCTCCAGTCAACACGAACTTCACGATTAACGGAACGCTGAGCGTCACCGGCGGCACCGGGATCCCAGTCGCCACCATCCAGCTCCAGAACTCCACCGACAACACCACGTGGACGAACGTCACGACCGTCGCGACGAACGTGACCGACTCGAACGGTAATTACCATTTCAGTAACAACGAGTCAGTCGCAGGCACCTACTACTACCGCACGACCTACGCGAGCTACGGCCAGTACTACGCGAACGCGACAAGTAACGTCGTCAGTGTCACCGTCACCAACGTTACTACGCAGCTCACCGCGGTTGCCACTCCCACCACAGCTCCGGTCAATACGGCGCAGTTCACGATTAGCGGAACGTTCAGCAACGCTACGTCCAGCGCCGCGATCCCAGGCGCCACCATCACTCTCCAGAGCTCCACGGACAACAAGACGTGGACACCGAACGTCGCCGCGACCGTGACCGACTCAAGCGGTAATTACTCGTTCAGTCAAAGTGAGTCAGCCCCAGGCACCTACTACTTCCGCACGACCTACGCGGGCAGTCCCACCTATACAAACGCCACGAGCAACGTCGTCAGTGTCACCGTCACCCCGATAGCTACGACGCTCAATGCGACTGCTAACGTCAGCACAACTAATGTTAATACGACCTTCACGATTAACGGAACGCTCAGCGAAAACACGTCCGGCAACGGGATTGCAGGTCAAATCATCACCCTCCAGATCTCCACGGACAACGTCACGTGGACGAACGTGACGACCACAACAACCAACTCGTCGGGCTTCTACCAGTTCAATCTGAGTGAGCCAGTTGCAGACCACTACTATTACCGCACGGCCTATGACGGCAACATCGTATACAGCAACGCCATAAGTCTCGTCGTGACCGTGCAAGTGGGGACACAGACGACGCTCACCGCGACTGCTAACGTCACCTCAACTAAGGTTAATACGCCCTTCACGATTAGAGGAACGCTCACCCAAACTATCTCAGGCACCCTGCTCGGCCCAGATTACAACATCACCCTCCAGCAGAACGAGAGCGGCACGTGGACGAACGTCGCGACGACCTCGACCGATGCGAACGGTAATTACTCGTTCAGTCAGAGTCAGTCAGTCCCCGGTACATATCAGTACCAAACGATCTACGCGGGCAACGGGAACCTCAGCGCAGCGACAAGTACCGTCGTGAGCGCGGGAGTGGGCACTACGAATCTCACCGCGGCTGGTAACGTCACCGCAACTGAGATCAATACGAACTTCACAATTAGCGGAACGCTTAACACCACCCTAGTCCCCGATCCTCTGATTCCCGGGGTAGCAAACGCCACCATCACCCTCCAGATCTCCACGGACAACAAGACGTGGACGTCCGGACCGACGACCGTGACCGACGCGAACGGTAATTACACGTTCAATCAGAGTGAACCGACCCTCAACACCTACTACTTCCGCACGACCTACGCGGGCAATAGCACCTACGGCAACGCGACAAGTAACGTCGTAAGCGTGCTAGTGAACACTGTAGGTACTACGCAGCTCTCAGCGGTTGCTGCTCCAGAGATAACCCCAGTCAATACGAACTTCACGATTAGCGGAACGCTCAACGACACGTCCGGCACCCCGATCTCAGGCGCCGTCATTACCCTTGAGAACAACTCCACCAGCGCGCCCATTGGGAATACCACGACGACCGACGCGAACGGTAATTACTCGTTCAGTCACAATGAGTCAACCCTAGGCACCTGGTACTATAAAACGGCCTATGCGGGCTACAACAATGGCGCCATCGCCAACAGCACGAGCAACCCCGTAAATGTCACCGTCACCAACGTTACTACGCAGCTATCCGCGACAGCTAACGTCACCTCAACTAATATCAATACGCCCTTCACGATTAGCGGAACGCTCAATACCACCAACGGCACCACGCCCGGCCCGATCACAAACGCCACTATCACCTTCGAGAACACCACCGGCGCGATCATTGCGACGACCGTGACCAACGCGAACGGTACTTACGCGTTTAATCAGAGTAAGCCGCTCATCGGCATCTACCACTACCTCACGACCTACGCAGGCAACACGACCGACTTCTACGCGAACGCGATAAGTAACGTCGTGACCGTGCAAGTGGCGTCACCTACGACGCTCACCGCGACTGCTAACGTCACCACAACTGGAGTCAATACGCTCTTCACGATTAACGGAACGCTCAGCACCACGTCAGGCGTACTCACAGGTCAAACCATCGCCCTCCAGCAGAACGAGAGCGGCACGTGGACGACCGTCGCGAATACAACGACCGACTCGAACGGTAATTACACGTTCAGCCAAAGTGAGTCAGTCAAGGGCACCTATCAGTACCACACGACCTACAATGGCACTAACTTCATCCGCCCTGCGACAAGTAACGTCGTGAGCGTGAACGTGACCTCAGTTCCACTGACCCCCACCACCCTCACCGCGACTGCTAACGTCACCACAACTGGAGTCAATACGCCCTTCACGATTAGTGGAACGCTCAGCAACGCTACGTCCAGCGTCGGGATCGCAGGGCAAAGCATCGCCCTCCAGAGCAACTCCACCGGCAACTGGACGACCGTGAATACCACAACGACCGCCCCGAACGGTAGTTACCTGTTCAGTCAGAGTGAGGCAGTGGTAGGCACCTACTACTTCCAAACGACCTACGCGGGCAATGCCTTCTATAACAGCACCACGAGCAACACGGTGAGCGTGAACGTGACACCGCCCGTAGTCACGCCCACCTCGTCACCTGCCATAGTCGACAGCCTTTCCCTATTTGTGCGCGGCAGCGACAACGCCATATGGTATAAGACCTGGAATGGCGCGACGTGGTCGAACGCGACGTCTCTCGGCGGGAATTGCACATCGGCACCCGCTGCGACGTCGCCGAGCAGTGGTGTGATCAACGTCTTTGTACAAGGCACCACCGGCACTGTCTATGAGAAGACTACCACGAACAGCGGGACAACTTGGAGCGGCTGGACGTCTCTCGGCGGTGTTCTGGCAGCTGGTTCATCACCCGCTGCGACGTCACCGAGCAGTGGTGTGATCGACGTCTTTGCGCAAGGCACCACCGCCGCAGTCTATGAGAAGACCTCTTCGGATAGTGGGGCGACTTGGAGCGGCTGGACATCCCTCGGCGGTGCTCTAGCAGCTAATTCGGGACCCGCTGCGACGTCATCAGGTAGTGTGACGTACGTCTTTGTGCACGGAACCGACAACGCCGTCTGGTATAAGACCTGGAATGGCGCGGCATGGTCTAGCTGGCACTCCCTCGGCGGTGCTCTAGCAGCTAATTCGGGACCCGCTGCGACGTCACCGAGCAGTGGTGTGATCGACGTCTTTGTACAAGGTACGACCGGCACCGTCTATGAGAAGACTACCACGAACAGCGGGACAACTTGGAGCGGCTGGACATCCCTCGGCGGTGCTCTAGCAGCTAATTCGGGACCCGCTGCGACGTCTGAGAGTGGTCAGGTATACATCGCTGCGCTCGGCACCGGCAACGTCCTCTGGTGGAAGACTACCACCAGCAGCTGGATGTCCGTCGGCGGTATATAACATCGTCGCACGGCTCTAGACACAAACCGGGCGGCTCTACGCCGCCCTCTCTCCTTTTTTTCTTGCCTTCACTTTCAGCCCCCTTGCCGTGTGGATTACATGTCGGGCAGACGCACCTTTGTGCACACATCAGCGTCGCTAAACACAACGTACGCGCGTACGCGAAGAAGTGATAAAGAACTGTTTTTGCGTGGCATACATCCTGTCGAAAACGGGCAAAGATTAACCCAATGAGGGTATTGTCAGAGACTCAGCTGCCCACTAACTATCCAAGGCGGTAAACTGACAAAATCAGCTTAAAATCGCACGCGTTAATTTCGATTAGTATAGTTTTAGAAATTATAATGAAGGATATTACCAATTACCGGGAAAAGCCACACGTTGATGTTGCTACTCGAAGCAGCGTCCGCGCGTAGCATCCGGGACTATGTCATTATAACTGTGTTATGGCGGATCGGCATGAGCGTTGACGAACTGTGACACATCCAACCAGCGCTACGTGATCTCCTGCACTGCAAGCGTCCTACCTAGCGTTTTCGCAAGAAGCTGTGATAGCGCCGCGGCAAGTGGCTTTTTTACTAAATCAAGCGAGAAGCCTCCTTGCGAAAGCTAGGGGAGGAGTCACGTATACTGTGCACATAGTTGAGAATTAGAAGTGAGCTCTCTCGTCAGCAGTTAATCTACAAGCAGAAACTACTTTTGCGTTATTCGACGCATTTAACCGGAAACACTTAACTTCTGACGGTCTCGTTTTACGTATTACGTCATTTTCTGTACTGAAAACGTGATATCGGATGCAGCGTGAGTGGGACTCATACGAACTGGAAACGATCGGAACCATTCAACACATCATAAACCGCATGGCCACTAATTCGATCATTATCAAAGGATGGACTTTGGCTGTGCTCGGTATAATTCTGTTGCTGAGCGGCACGTGGTATCAAGCGCTTATTGCAGTCTTCGCTGTGCTCATTTTTTGGTATCTAGACGCCTATTTTCTGCGGCAAAAAAAGACGTATAGGGTATTGTACGACGAGATTGTCGACAATAAGCTCAACATAGGCGACGAGTTTTTCGATATAAGGACTGCTCGGTGCGAGGCCGGTATAGAAGTACCGAGATCAAGCAAATTAATGCTCTCAAAAACGTTGCTCATTTTTTATGGCTCCATTTTGACATTGACGTGTGCCTGCGTCGCAATCTTGTCTGCCCTGTAATACGGGAGGTAGCCCGGCAAGTTGTTGTTGAGGCCGTGTAAAATGGCAGGGGGCATAGTTGCAGTCGACTGAGGTTTTTAATCCGGTGAAAATAGCATCGCGGGAGAGCCTGTGAAATGCCTTTCGCAAGCTCGATGTGTGACGTTACCTGTGGTGTTGTACCATGGTGCGGACGCTCGCGAAAACGTAAAGGGCGGCGCCTATGGTCAAAAGGACGTACCCCACCACCCTGAGTGGCGTGAAAGCCAGTAAGAGTCCAGCGACGACGACGACAAGGATAATCAGGGCCGTCTTCTGTGTTATTGTTCCTTTGACGTCGAGAGGGGTTGGCATGATGGACTTCACAGAACTGAACTCCCCACAGTTTGAAAAAGCTTACGAAGATTGCCGCCGAGCAAAAAGGCGGGCCGCGGCGAAAGACGGTGAGGTAACTTGTGCGAGAGAAGAAAGACTGACAAAAGTGCCCATTTAGCGTAACACAAACGATGTAATGTCATCTCGAGCGGTACGCACACAAGTCTGCTCAGAAAGCGAGCGTTACTTAAAAGAAGATGACGACCTGATTCGCTTATCGTTAAAAAACCGGTGCGTCAAAATGAAATCACTCTGGAAAGGATCAATAGCGTTTGGACTGGTGAACATCCCGATAAAACTCTACTCGGCAGTCGAACAGAAACCACTCAAAACACGGCTCTTGCACAAGGACAAGCTCTCACCGATTCGTTACAAAAAATGGTGCGACGCGTGCACACAGGAAGTGTCCCAAGACGAGATCGTGAAGGGGATCGAGGTCTCGCCAGACGAATATGTGGTCATTAGTGACGACGAGCTTCGGTCTATCAGACCTGAAAAATCTACGTGGATAGAAATCGTGGAGTTTGTTCATTCCCATCAAATCGACCCGATTTATTTCAACGCGCATTACTACGCGGGCCCGGAACGCCCAAAGGACAAGACATATTTCCTGTTCAGAGATGTGCTCCAGCAGACCGCCGAGACCGCGATCGGCAGGTTTGTTATGCGGGAAAAGGAACACGTTTGTGCGATCGAGGCGTACAGGCAGGGGCTGCTGCTGACAACGCTGAATTATAACTATGAGATACGGGACATTATGCAGGTCGATGGGCTTGATGAGCCGCCGCAGCTCTCACAGGTCGAGATGGATCTCGCGCGACAGCTCATAGGCCAGATTACGGTCGATGAGTTTGACATGACCAGATTTCACGATACCTTCGAGGAGGATCTCAAGGAGCTCGTCGAGAGAAAAGCACGCGGAGAAACGATCGCGATCCACAAGAGGGAGTATCCCCGCACCACAGAAGAGAACCTTGTTGAAGCACTCAAGGCAAGCCTGAAATGATGCTCGCCGCCACTGGCACAAAAGAGATTCTTACGTCTACTGAGTATATCTTTGAGCCTAAGCTGGACGGCTACAGGGCGCTCTGCGAAAAAAAGGCAGGAACGCTTCGCTTCACGTCACGAAACAATAGGGACATCACGCGCGAGTTTCCCGAACTTGCGTTTGGCGACCTCATCAAGGCTGACTGCGTGCTCGATGGAGAGATCGTGATCTATGACGAAAAAGGGAACCCGTCGTTCTCGCTGCTGCAGGGACGGAAGCACCAGCGCCGGCCGCCTATGTACGTCGCATTTGACGTGCTCGAACTGGAAGGCAGGGACCTAAAAACGCTGCCGCTGTCAGCGAGAAAACGGCTGCTTTCGGAGGTCGTCCAAGAGGGGAGAAACCTGCAGACAATGCCCAGCACGGATGACGGTGAGCGACTCTGGGACGTGGTAACCGCGCGCCATCTGGAAGGGGTGATGGCAAAGAAAAAGGAAAGCGTCTATGTTACCGGACGGTCGCACGCCTGGCTTAAAATCAAGGATGAGAAAACCGTCGATTGCGTCATCATCGGATACCTCACGAAGACACGGGCGATAGCGTCGCTGGCGCTCGGGTTATACGACGCGGGGAAACTCACCTACGTCGGCCAGGTGGGCACGGGCTTTAGCGAGTCCCTCCTAGGCGAGCTAGCGAAGGAGCTCGTTCGCGCACGCAGCGACGTCGCCGTTCCGAAGAATGTGCAGCTAGTTATACCCGATAAGGTGTGTGAAGTCAGGTATTTGCAGTACACGAAAGATAATCGACTAAGGGCGCCAGTCTTCGTAAGGATGCGGGACGATAAGCCTGCCGAAGAGTGCACGATAGACCAGGTGCGTAGCGGTGCTTGACGAGTACCGGAAGAAACGGGACTTTGCGAAGACGGGTGAGCCTGAGCCTGACGAATTGCAAAGCGAACAGTCGGTGTATGTAATACAGAAGCATAACGCCAGGCGGATACATTTTGATTTTCGGCTTGAGCGCGACGGGGTTCTTAAGAGCTGGGCGGTGCCTAAGGGGCTGTCAGACGACCCACAGGACAAAAGGCTTGCAATCAGGACTGAGGATCATCCCGTTGCCTACGCCGAGTTTTCCGGCGAGATACCTAAGGGCGAATACGGTGCGGGGACGGTTGAAATATGGGACAAGGGAAAATTCGTCAACATTACGATAAAAGACGGAAAGGTACAGCCTCTTGATGAGGCGTTAGAAAAGGGCCATTTCGTGATCTACCTGAAAGGTGACAAACTGAACGGGACCTACGCATTCACTCGCCTCGACAACGACTGGATAATCGTCAAGAAAGCGGAGGAGCATCGCCCGAGCGACGAGATCGACGTCGGTGGGCGCCGGATCCACGTGACGAACCCCCAAAAGGAGCTTGATACGGGGATCCCAAAAGCTGCTCTCGTCGAATACTATCGAGATATCGCGCCGCTGATGCTGCCCCATATAGAAGATCGGCTCATCTCCATGTTTAGGTTTCCCGAGGGGGTCAGCGGCGAGAAGTTTTTCCAAAAGAATATGCCCGACTATTTTCCTGATTGGCTTGAGAGCAAGTGTCTCACGCATAAACTTACTACGACCTGTTATGCGATCGTTAAAGATGAAGCGGGCATCGTGTACCTTGGCAATCAGGTCATCGTTCCCCACATTATGGTGACGAGGGCCGACAGGCCGGAAATTCCCGACAAAATGATATTTGATCTGGATCCTTCGCTGCCTGATTTACCGTCGCTTCGGTCAGCCGCACTTAAACTGAAGGGCTTTCTTGAATCGTTGGGGTTTAAGCCTTACGTGATGACCACCGGGGGAAGGGGGTACCACATCGCGGTGCCCATCACGCGGGAGCTTGACAACCATGGCGTGAGGGAATTCGCCGTGAAAATAGCGCAAACCCTCGCAAAAAGTGACGCAGCACTGACTACGGAGCTTGGCAAGGAGAGGAGAAAGGGGCGCATCTTCATCGACGTCAACCGGATATCTGCGATGCAGACTTCGGTGGCACCCTACGCAGCCCGATCTGAGCCAGGGCTTCCCATAGCAAGCCCGTTTGTCTGGGACGAGCTGCCTAACATCAGCCCAACCTCGTACACTATCAGGAATTATCCCAAAGAGGATGCGTGGACTGACTTCTTTGTTAACGCCGTCTCGGTAACGGATGTGATCAAGTGGCTCGCGTAAAGCACCTGTATAGCCTGCGATTCGTCGGATCAAAATGAATCTTGGACTTCATAGGCCAAAGCAGTCTTGCTCAGCGCGCAGAAATGCAGAGGTGATGTGGGGTGGAGACGAAATTAGAAGGTGCTTTTTTTGCACCGCGTCGCAACGTAGGGTGTCAGAGATGACGTCGGCGCCGGCGGCGGAAAGTAGTTCAATGACGCTGGAAACATGTTATTTATGAAGTGGAGTCTGGTAGCCGTTACTTTGATCACCGTCTTCTTCTTGGTGCTCAGCATTGCGGCGGGCAATGCTCTTTTGTCGTGCCAGGTGTAGTCAAAAACGAACCGCAGTGGTTAAACTCTGCAACCTGCATACATGACCTTATGAAAACGCTCATCGTATGCGTGTCAGAGCACCACGGGAACACGAAAAAGATCGCCGGTGCGATGGCAGCGGTCCTCGACGCCGAGGTCAGCCATCCTGATGACGTGAACGTCGAGGCACTTGGCGATTATGATCTCATTGGGTTAGGTTCAGGAATCGCATTTGGAAAGCACTATCAGCGTTTGCTCGAGTTTGTTGACGCGCTTCCCGCGCTTCATGCTGATACATTTGTGTTCTCAACGAGAGGGGCATCCCGTGGAGGGTCGCACCACGCTGCCTTAAAAAGTAAGTTAGAAGCAAAGGGATTGACCGTCGTTGGAGAGTTCTCCTGCCGCGGGTTTGATACTTATGGGCCGATGAAACTCATTGGCGGGATAGCTAAAGGAAGGCCGAACGAGCAGGACTTACGCGACGCCGAGCAATTTGCGAAAGCTCTTGAAAGAGGCTGACCGCAGATGCCGTGGACTTGCACGTATCAGCATTTTCGCCACTACTGTGCTAGACGGCTAGTCACGACAACTAATCGCAGGTTATGAATGCTCGCGACCTCAAGCGCAAGCGCTGACATGAGGATGAAAAGATGACGCCCAAGAAAAAAATACTGTTCCTCTGCACGCATAACGCAGCGCGATCGCAGATGGCAGAAGGGTTCATCAACGCTAGGCATGCTGACCGGTATGAGGCACAAAGCGCGGGAAATGAACCCACCGAGGTGCACGCATGCGCGATCGAAGTGATGGCTGAGCTGGGCATCGATATTAGCTCGCACCGGGCAAAGTCGCTGGACGAGTTTGACGACCTGACCTTCGATTACGTTGTGACGCTATGTGCTGACGTGCAAGAGAGTTGTCCTATTTTTCCAGGCGGGAAGAAGTATCTCCATCACGCCTTTAACGATCCCGTGCCAAATGCCGGGGAAGGCGCACCGTGCGCATCTTTTAGGCGCGTGCGTGACCAACTCAGGGAGTGGCTTGAGTCAACGTTTGACCGACACTAATCTACGCACTCACGTGATCACCGTTTGATATTTGCCTAGGTTGACGCTTCTTTTTGCTAATATCCATATTATTCTGATTTATCAGAAAAGTTTAAATACACTGATAATCATACTATTGTGTAGAGTTCTATGACAGAAGAAGCCTCATGTTGTGCGCGCGGCGATGCGGGCAAGAATAGTTGCAAGGTTGAAGCGGTTGTGAGCGTTGACGAGCGGGGGCAGATGGTGCTGCCCAAAGAGCTGCGCGACCGTGCCCAGATACGGGCAGGGGACAAGCTGGCGGCCGTCAGCTGCGAGCGCAACGGCGAGGTCTGCTGCATCTCTTTGATCAAGGTCGAGGAACTCTCGGCAACGGTCAAGGGCTTTTTAGGCCCTATTTTTAAGGATACGCTCTAGTACAGGAGTGAATTGTTATGGAAGAGGAGAATGTAAAAGGCGCCGTCAGAGACGCCTACGCGAAAGTGGCAAAGAATGAGCCACGCAGTTTCGCCGTGAATAGTTGCTGCGGCGGGAGCACCAATTTTGTGAGTGACATCAGCTTGGCAGTGGGCTACAAGAAAGAAGACCTGGACTCAGTGCCAGAAGGGGCAAATCTTGGCCTTGGCTGCGGCAATCCCACCGCATTGGCCTCGCTGAAAAAAGGCGAGACGGTGCTTGACCTTGGTGCGGGCGCGGGCTTTGATTGTTTCCTCGCTGCCAATATCGTCGGCGTTGACGGACAGGTAATAGGCGTTGATATGACCCCGGAAATGGTCGACAAGGCCCGGTCTAATGCGCGCAAGGGTGACTATAAAAACGTCGATTTTAGGCTCGGAGAGCTGGAGCATCTCCCAGTAGCAGACAACTCAGTTGATGTTCTTATCTCAAACTGCGTGATCAACCTTACGCCTGACAAGGCTGCGGTCTTTAACGAAGCGTTCCGTGTGCTGAAACCCGGGGGGCGGTTTGCTGTTTCTGACATCGTTTTGCTTAAGGAGCTTCCTGAACCCGTGAAACAGTCAGTTGCCGCGTATGTTGGCTGTCTTTCGGGGGCTGTTATGAAAGAAGCCTACTTGGAAACTATCCGCGCTGCCGGGTTTGAGAAGGTCAAGATCGTTGATGAGATTGCACTCGCTTCCGGGTTTGAGGGCGTAGAGATCGTTGATGGGTCTCCACTCTCGGTAGATTGCTTCGCAAACGACCCTACCGTACAAACTGTCAGGAGCAGCCTAGGCCTGACGCCTGAAGAGTTGGATGATGTTGCAAACGCTGTGAGAAGCATAAAAGTGGCGGGAAGGAAGCCTTAAGCCGCTGTTGTCGGCCATTAGGAATCGGTAAGATGGTAACAGGTTCAGCTCCATTAATGAGTCCTCGTGGTTCACACGGTCCGCTTTTAAGTTCTGATAAGATGATATCTTGTCGTTAGCCCTGACCCCTTTTTTCTGTGAGCCGGGTCCGCGCATCACCACAGCCGACAAGGCATTCATCAGGGTCTAGCCTGCGCGGCACAAGTTCGATAATCTCAGGCTCACCCCTCTTATGCCAGCTGCAATATTTTCGACAAGCAAAGCCCGCATATCTCGCTCGCCGTCGCGTCAAGCACGAACAGGTAGGGATGCTCCTTGCCGTCCGGCCACACTTCGAGTCCGTTCTCATAGACGTGAAAACTGGCGATTTTCTGCAACGGCACGCTCAACGGCTTGTGCCCCGCGAACGGGTTTAAAAATAGGCGTTGATTGCTGACGATCAACTCGCCGCGCGACGTTTCAAGCAACTCGTCGTGTTTGACGACATGCCCGCGCGATTGGCCCACGCGATAGCGTACGGGAAAGCCCCCCACCTTGATCGGGAGCGGGATCGAGACGCCGTGACTCGCTCCCGAATAGCCGAGGTTGACCGTTTTGACTTCCTTGAGCACCGTCGCGGTTCGATAATGCGCCGTCTCGCCTTTTTTCATAATCGCGTCGGTAACCGTGATAACCGGGAGTTCTGCGCCTGCATACGGGGCTATGGCTGCGTCTTGCGCTTTCAATGCTTGCTCGTGCGCTAATCGTTGTCGGCAACCGTTACACAGGCCGTCGGCTGTGTGTTCTAAAAAACCTAACTTATGCCCGCACTCTTTGCAATATGTCATTTTCGCCTCCTTCTCGAGAGCGCTCAAGGCCTCGTGCGTAGATCTCAGTTCTGTTTCCATTCGGCTTAACATGTGCGCTAGGATCTTCACCCCCACGCGCTTTACCTCTGGTCTCGCGGGCAGATTTTTATAGCGGGAGGAGCTCGTACGCTTTGGGAGGGCAAAATGGCGCAACTGAAGTTTCGAGTATCGGCGCAGGTGAGCAGCGATAACTTGTCAGCAGTCAAACCGGTTCTTGAACAGCTTATCGCCGAAAAAGGGATTATTAGACAAACAGATCAAGGATTCGACGTTGAGGCAGAGCTTGAGGGAGAAAGCGCGCGAGATCTCAACCGCATGATCCTTTCCGCGTTGCGGCGAGCTGAGAAGCGAACGAGGATTCGCGCTGAATGGACATCGGGCGACACTGTCGAGAAGTTCTTTGACTACGGTTCTAAAGGGACTCGAAAAGTGTAAGGTACTAAGGCTGCTGACATCGCGCTTCGAGTTGTGAGATGTTGTCCAGTTCTGGGTCGCTTACGACCGTGGCGAGTGCACGTGTCGGCAAGCGTATTGTCAGCCCGCCGCGCCGTTGAAAGCGTTTCGCAACGTAAGGGCGCTCTCGTAGGACTACTGCCGACGACGACCGCGAGGCTAAGGCCGCTGACCAAAAGGATTATATGACCGCCTTTTCATGAGCCGATAGTGGTTGTTGACATGGTAGTGCTGATCGATGCGAGGCGTGCGTGCAGTGTGGTACCTGTGTCGAAGAGTGCCTGGGCGCCACTAATTCATGGATGAGGTACTAGTGGTAAGCGCGGAGGACCGCGTCAACCGTGGCACCTGCGTTGATCTCTGCCCATCCGGAGCAATCGCGTGAGCGTGAGGTGAGATATGTCTAAGTTAATACAAGTCGGCGTGCTTGGGGCCACCGGTGCCGTCGGGCAGCGATTCTGCCAACTCCTTGAGGCACATCCGTGGTTTGAGGTCGGAGCGGTCACTGCCTCCGAGCGAAGCGCAGGGAAATACTATAAGGACGCGGTCGATTGGCGGTTAAGCACGCCACTACCCGAAAACATAGGCGACCTTCGCGTGATTTCGACACGCTCAACCGACATGCCTGACGACGTGAAACTGGTTTTTTCATCCCTTCCGGCCGATATAGCAGAAAACGTTGAAGCGGATTACGCCGGCGACGGCTTCGGGGTTTCGAGCAACGCCGCCTCGTACAGGATGTTCGATGACGTGCCCCTCCTCATACCTGAGGTCAACAAAGACCACGCGAAATTAATCGACCTGCAGAAAGCGCAGCGCGGCTGGGACGGTTTCATCGTCACCAATCCGAACTGCTCCACTATTATGCTCGTCATGACGCTTAAACCGCTCATGCAGCTGGGGCTCACCGACGTCAAGGTCGCGACTTTGCAGGCGGTTTCCGGCGCCGGCTACACCGGCGTCTCGTCGATGGCCATCCTCGATAATGTCGTCCCGTACATCGGCGGAGAGGAGGAGAAGATGCAGACCGAGACACCGAAGATTCTCGGGGCGTTCAACGGCACGAAGGTCGACAACGCGCACGTCACTGTCAGCGCGATCTGCAATCGGGTCCCGGTGATCGACGGACACACCGAGTCGGTGTGGGTGGACGTTGACGCGCCCCCTGAGGAGGTAAAGCAGGCCATGGCCTCGCTCCCGCCCCTGAAGGGATTGCCATCTGCCCCCGAACGACCCGTAATCGTCAGAGAGGAGGATGATCGGCCACAGCCTCGGCTTGATCGTGACGCTTATGCTGGAATGAGCGTTTCTGTTGGCAGGGTCAGGCGCGACGTTGTCAAGGGCACCAAGTATACGCTTATGGGCCATAACACCGTGAGGGGGGCCGCAGGAGCTTCGATCCTCAACGCGGAGATGCTCGCTGCTGAAGGATTCCTCAAAAAGGGGTGAGGGTAGCGCGGCCTGGCGGTGGCTGATAGCACCGTCAGTTTGTCACCGGAGGATACCATGAAAATATACATCAGAGAGCGGCTGGATCTAGGAACGGGCGAAAAAAGCCCTGGTTTCGGGTTGTCGCAGTAGCAGGCGAGGCGCTGCACCTGTTACGCAGGCCATCTGCGGAAGATCGAACTAGAACAAATCGCAAAAGACGTAGGGGCCGACATCGTCTACTTGGAGCCTGTGCCTGAGGACTTGAAAAGGGAGTAGGAGCGATCCTGGTATCCCAGTCGGGGAAAGGACTTCGTAGAGGGGGGGCGCATTCGCCGCTCGGGCACACTGCGCGCGGCGATCTGCGTGATGCGGCTTGGTGAAAATAAAGCGACAGGCCTTTATTTACGGTCGGCACAGTAGAGGTACTACTGTTGGAGTGATATAATGGCTGAATTGACCACAACACAAGCTGAAGAAATATTGGCAACGCACAACTTAATTGACCGGGGCGGCGCGCAAAAAGAGGCCGAGGGAATTCGATTTCGATTGTTCTCCGTCGGCACCCAGAGCAATCTTTTGATTGAGGTTGGTTCGGATAGGGGGATCCGGGTCTTGCTGTCAACAAAGATGGAACCTATCGTCGAACGGCTTAAGGGAAGTGGTGACATCGTCGTAGATGAGTCCAAGGACTTCTCGCTTGCTAAGGACGAGGCGGTCAAGTTTGAGATCGAGCGCCGAGGGGAGCCGTATTGGTGGGTGTACAAGGTCGGGGACTATACTGAAGCGACGCTTCTCAAGGCCATCGAGATGTACGAGACGATGATGGGCTGGGGGGAGGAGATTACCGCCCCCGCGCCGCCGCCTGCTTCATAGCCAAGATACGCGCATTGTTAAGCACAAATGATCGTATGTAGTGCTTTTTGAGCCAATTGCGGCCACGGTTTGTTTAGCAGGGCCCGCGGCGCGCAATAACCTTAATATACGAACGTGTGCTAGGGTAACCTGCGGGCTCGTGGTCTAGCTGGTTATGACATCGCCTTTACACGGCGGGGATCAGGAGTTCGAATCTCCTCGAGCCCACTTCTATTTTTGATTCGGAGGCTGGAATCGTGCCGGATGATGAGCACGACGAGGATGAAAAGTTGCACAACTCCATATCTACATGAAGTACTGGAGAGACGTCGACCTCACGATTTAGCCTGAACAATTTCGTTTGCCTGTACCTCTGCTTAGCGTGAGCGAGGAAACGCGTCCTCAAAGGTGAATTGCCTATTGCATAGTTCACGGTAGAGCGACAGTGCTTCCTGCGGGCTGACTGGCACGATCTAAGGTTCCTCATCTTCAGTAAAGAGCGAGGCGGTAGTCTAGTACTTGAAATATGACCCTGCTGGCGTTCGATACAGGTCGAAGACCCGTTGGCCTTTCAGGGCTTCGATACCCAAAGGGGCTTCGTGGCGTGCGAGCAGTACTGCCGTTCCTGTATCATACACCTCGCCGTGAAACGCTTGATTCATAAGATATCCAGGTGAAAGAGTGCGTTAATATGTGTGGGAAACAGCCCGAAAGTTTTCAGCGGCGGCTGTGTAATGCTTTCCGCTCTGAAATATTAGGCGACGTGCTTGGTGCATTGGCAAGCGTGTTTGCCCACGTTTGCGATTAGGATTAATCTATCTAAAGAGCTACGGCTTGACTCGCAGCGTTTCAGGTCTTTCGTGGCAGGAGCACGTGTAGAAGTTTACATGAAGTATTGGGCGGATGTGCGGTTAGCGTGTGACTATCCGAGTGCTGACCGATGACTTAGATGCAAGCACGTGCTTGGGGCAACGACACTGCGATCATGTATATTTGCCCTTCAATCCACGTGCAAATACCCGTGCTTCCTCCAGATCTTCCTCATTTGGTTGTCCCTTGTTAGTCCCGCCAACGAGTTTCAGGGGCCCCCATGTATTCCATCCCTTACAGGCGAAGTCGCCCACGATTGCAAATCCTCGATTCACTAGCTGCTCTTTGACAGCAGCGTGCCTCTCAGTCCCGCCGTCACCACTTGTAGAGAATACAAACGCCTGTTTCCCCGCGGCGGTCGAGAGCCCCGTTATGAACTGGAGAAGGGTCTTGTGGAACTTAAAGAAATAGATTCCTGATCCAAATCCGATCAGGTCATACGTCGTCACAGTATCTGAGTGCGCCTTCGCCGCAAGCATAAGATCCGCCCCCAGTTCTGCTGCTATCACCTTCGCAACCTTTTCCGTGTTCTGGTGATGGACTGAAGCATACACGATCAATGTTTTCATGGCAAATGCGTTTGATGATGTTTGTTTTAATAGCCTCTGTTCTGAGCTGGGTCGCACACACAAAA
>Ga0224516_1000088_pt1 | contig 22832 bp, 17 predicted proteins | sample IRFST0metaG_FD_179884 | JGI IMG/M metagenome (GOLD analysis project Ga0224516, IMG submission 179884) | Peat soil microbial communities from Stordalen Mire, Sweden - IR.F.S.T0 | ecosystem: Environmental > Terrestrial > Soil > Wetlands > Peat | place: Sweden: Norrbotten County, Stordalen Mire... | reverse complement strand
CCCTCTTTTCTTCTTGCTTTAACCCACTTTTTTAAAATGTGCAGTAAAAAAAGTCTGACTAAAAAAATGAAGAAAAATCTGATTAAAATGAGGAAATAACCCTTAAAATCGAACCAAAAAAAGAGCATAAATTCGAATTAAGAAAACCGACCCGAAGGCTCTGTTTCTATCGCTTTTATGCTCTATCTTTTATTCTGTTTTGGGTTCTGTTTTTTTACTGCTCCGCCTCGTAGTAAATCTTTTTTATTTCTTAGTTAATCTTTTTTTGACGGGGACAATTATTTTAACTTATGAACAAATAGTCCACTTCTAAGTTTAGGTTCAAACCATGTTGATTTTGGTGGCATTACTTCTCCAATATCTGCAACACTCATTATATCGCTAACTTCAGTTGGATACATTGAGAATGCAATTTCCATATCAGTATGAACTCTTTTTTCAAGCTCTTTAAGCCCTCTAATTCCACCAATAAAATCTATTCTCTCTGATGTTCTTACATCTTCAATTCCTAAGATAGGTGTTAAAACGTTGTTTTGAAGTATTGCAACATCAAGACTATCTATTGGATCTTCAGCATTATAGATACCATCTTTAGCTTCTAATACATACCATTTATTTTCTACATACATTCCAAATGTATGCTTTTTAGCTGGTTTAACTGGTCCTTCGCTAGTTGATTCTGTTACAATAAACTTATCACCTAGTTTTCCAATCAACTCATTTACAGTCAATCCATTTAAATCTTTAACTACTCTGTTATAATCCATAACCATTAAATCATTATCTGGAAATGCAACTGCTAAGAAATAATTAAATTCTTCCTCACCAGTATAATTAGGATTCTCTGCTCTTCTATTAAGACCTACCTTTACAGCAGATGCTGATCTATGATGCCCATCTGCAATATATAAATAATCCACTTCTTTAAATAAATCAATTATTTCACTTATGATAATTTCATTATCAATTACCCAAACAATATGACTTATTCCATCATCAGCAACAAAATTATATATTGGCTTTCTCTTGCTCTCATTTTGAATCCAAGCATCTATTATTTCTGATGCAATTTGATCTTCTTTATATGTCAAGAAAATAGGACCTGTATTGGCATCGCAATAATCAACGTGCTTAATTCTATCTTCTTCTTTATCTGCTCTGGTGAATTCATGTTTTTTAATTATATTGTTCATATAATCATCAATGGAAGCACAAAATACTATTCCTGTTTGAGATCTTCCATTCATTATTTGTCTATATATATAAAGACATGGATGCTCATCTTGAGTATATTCTCCATCTGCTATCATTCTATCAAGATTTTCTCTAGCCTTTTCATACACCTTTGGATCATGTATATCTACTGACTTATCCAAATCTATTTCAGGTCTATCAACATGAAGAAATGAATGTGGATTTCCAACTACCATTTCTCTTGCTTCATCGCTATTCATTACATCATAAGGTAAAGCCGCTATTTTTGAAGCTAATTCTTTAACTGGTCTTATTCCCTTAAAAGCTTTAACTACTGCCATTAAAAATTCCTCCCGATTACTTATAGATTAAAGAATTCCTTAATTACTGAAACTACTTCTTCACCAATTCTTGTTTGAGCTTCTTCAGTTGCAGCTCCAATATGTGGTGTTACACTAACTTTCTCATGGTTAATTAGTTTTTCATTTTTAGTTGGTTCTTGTTCAAATACATCAATACCAGCTCCAGCAATTTCTCCATTATCAAGAGCTTCAATTAATGCAGCTTCATCAACAACTTTACCTCTAGCACAATTAATTAGATAAGCTGTATTTTTCATTAATTCTAATTCTTTCTTTCCAATTAATGAACCTGCTACTTTATCATATGGTACATGAAGTGAAATATAATCTGAATTCTTTAATACTTCTTCTAATGATACAAAATCATAATCTAAATCATCATGTTTTCCTTCAATTGTATAATATATAACAGTCATACCTAAAGCTGTAGCCTTCTTAGCTAAAGATTGACCAATTCTTCCCATTCCAACAATTCCAAGTGTTTTTCCTGCAATTTCAGTTCCTTGGTATTTCTTTTTATTCCATTCACCATTTCTCATAGTATAGTTAGAAATAGCAATAAATCTTGCTAATGCAAACATATGTCCAATTGCAAGCTCTGCAACTGAATCTGAACTTGCTGAAGGAGTGTTTCTTACAGTTACTCCAACACCTTCACCAGCAGGAATATCTATATTATCTATTCCAACACCAGCTCTAATAGCTAATTTTAAGTTTCCCCCTTCTTCTGCTTTAAATACCTCAGAAGTAAGCGTAGTCGCTGATCTAATAACTATTGCATCGAAATCTTTTAATTTTTCACCTAATACATCTTGCTCAATATGTTCATTAATAACTTCTGCTCCCAATGCTTTTAACGCTTCAATTGATGCACTTTCTAACCCGTCGTTTGTTAATACTCTAATCATTTTAAAAAAATCCCCCTTAATTAAATATGCTTATTGCCAATTAATAATTATTACAATACAGGATATTATTCCTTATATATTGCTGCTATCTATTACTTTTTATATTTTTAACACAAGATACTACCAATTAGTTATTACATATTAGAGTTTTTCATGTTAAATGCCCCACACGTTTTTATAAAAGTTAATCAATAATAAAATCCAAAATAAAAAATACACATATCCCATCAAAACTATCTGAATTCTAATGTAAAAAAAATATATGTTATTTTTACAATTAATTTTATATTTATTGACATTAATTTAGTCTAGTACTAGATAGTTATTTTTTATATTTTACTACTTATTCGCCATCAATTCAAGACTTTATTAATTTATTAATGACTTTAATTACGAATTTAATATTTTGGGGTGATTATATTAGGTTATTTTTTAATCACTATTTAATATAACTATAGCTAAAACAGGTATCTAAAAGAGTATCTTATTACATCATATGCAAATAGGGGTGGTTGTGTAATTATATTTAAGCTTTCCACAGAAATATTAGACGGTGTTAAAATGACTGTCACTTATTTCTAGTGACAGTCACATATTTATTTTTTACCTTCTATATAAGCATTTTTAAAGTATATGACTTTCATTACAGATACTTTCACATCCTTAACATAATCCTTTATTCCCACTATATTATTATAATAATATAAAGGAATTACAGGCATATCTGCCATTAACTTATCTTCTGCTTGATGTAATAAATCAAATCTCTTGTTAGCATCTAATTCTTTCTTTGCAGCATCAATTAATTTATCAAATTCTGGACTAGCATATCCACAATTGTTTGTAATTGAAGTTGATACAAACATATCTAAGAATGTCATTGGATCTACATAATCACCAATCCAACCATCTCTTGCAATTAAATAGTTCTTTTCATCTCGTGTTTTTGAGAATACCTTCCATTCTTTACTTACCAGTTCAGTATTTACACCTATTTTCTTCCACATACCTTCAATAGCTTGCATTATATCAACATTGCCTGCTTCTGGATTATACATTAATGTAATTGTTGGTAATCCCTTACCCTCTGGATATCCAGCTTCAGCTAATAATTTCTTAGCTTCTTCTATATTTGCACTTGCAGCAAAATAAGAGGTTTTATCCGTAAAGTCTTTTCCATCTGGCGCTATAATTCCTTTTGCAACAATACCATGCGCAGGAGCTTGTCCAATCTTAGGTACATTGTCAATAATTGATTGCCTATCTATTGAAATACTTAAAGCTCTTCTTACCTTTGAATCGCTTAAAACTTTAGCAGCATTTGGATCTACCGCTTTTGCTTTATCCGAAACATTTATTGATAAAAAATTAATACCTAAATTAGAGACTGAAGTCGCACTTTTATCTTTTAAAGCGCCTAGCACCTCAGATTTTGCAACTGTATCAATCACATCAAATTGACCTGATTTATAACATGCCCATACTGTTGTTTCTTCTGGAACAAATGTCATTATTAATTTATCAAGTTTAACAGAATCTTTATCATAATAATTTTCATTTTTTTCTAATATTATTTTATCTCTGATTTTATAATCAGTAATTTTAAAAGGTCCATTTGAAACTAAGCTTTTTACATTAGTTGCCCAATCTTTGTTGCTTTCAACAACCTTTTGGTTAACTGGATAATAATATGCTTGTGATGCTAATTTTAAAAAATATGGAGTTGGAGCTTCTAATGTAACTACTAATGTAGTATCGTCAGTTGCTTTAACACCTACAGCATCAGCACTTCCTTTTCCTGCATTATATGCTTCTGCGCCCTTAAGACACAATAATTCAAAAGAATATTCACTAGCTGTTTCAGGATTTAATACTCTCTTCCAGGCATATTCGTAATCACTTGCCTTAAGTGCATCTCCATTTGACCATTTAAGATTTTTTCTTAAATGAAAAATATATGTTAATCCATCTGAAGACATTTCCCAGCTTTCAGCATCCCCTTTAATTGCTTTTTCATTTTTATCTAATTCACATAAGCCTACAAAAGAATTAGCTAATACATTAAACCCTGTGCTATCTGTACATAGCGCTGGATCTAAAGTTCTTGGATCTCCCTCTAAGTTGTAAGTTATTTCTTGTTTGCTCAATGTTTCAGCTTTTGCAACACTTTCAAAACTATAACTATTTAATATTGACATGGAGAAAACTGTCACCAAAGCCATTACACATAATTTTACTATATTTTTTTTCATGCTATCCTTACCCCCTTATTTATCTCTTTCATTACATATTGTTATATTAATACATTAATGTTAATATTGTACCGCTATTATATCTATAATTCAATATTTAATATTTACAATTAAACAAATTAAAGCATATTAAAAAGGAGCCTGCAAACAAGTAGACTCCTAATTTCTCTTATTAATTTCAATGTGCGTCATATACTGAACCGCTTACAACTTTTCTTTTTATTTTACTTTAATATTATTTAGTTATATATTTTACTACTAATTTCATAGTGTTTTCTATTGCGTCAATATGTGTTCTTTCATAGTGATGAGTTGCATCAACCCCTGGTCCAATACAAGCAAAATTAACATCTGCTCCTCTTAAAACTACCATGCTAGCATCTGATGCATATCTATAATAAACATCTACTTTATAATTTAGTTTTTCCTCTTCTGCCATTTCAACTAGCTTGTTTCTAAATTCAAAATCATATGGTGTACGATTATCTTTAGCACATATGCAAACACTACGTTCATCTCCAGTATGTCCTATTCCTACTGTTCCAATATCAAGTGCTAAAAATTCATCTACTTCTTCTGGAATAATTGATACACCATGTCCAATTTCTTCATAATTGCTAATGTAAAATAATATAGTATTTTTAGGTTTAATATTATTATCCTTTAAATATTTGCATACTCCAAATATTATAGATACACAAGCTTTATCGTCTAAATATCTTGATTTGATATATCCATTATTAGTTACAATTGTTCTTGTTTCAAAAGTAACAAAATCGCCTACTTTTATTCCAAATCTTAAAGTATCCTCTGCACTTTTAACATCTTCATCAATTCTTACTTCCATGTTTTCTTCAGTTCTAATTAATTCCCTAGCTTCTTCTGGATGAATATGTACAGATGCTTTCTCAGGTAATAAACTTCCTGTATATTTTGCTCCCTTACTAGTTTTTATAATAAGATTTTCTCCTTCAACTGAATTCCACGAAAATCCACCTATATTTGAAAGTTTAAGTCTTCCATTTGGTTTAATTTCTTTAACCATAGCTCCAAGAGTATCAATATGGGCACAAATTATTTTTTGATTTTTATTATCTTCTCCTTCAAAAACTCCAATAACTGCACCTTTTTTTGTTGTTTTTACTTCTATTCCCATTGCTTCAAATTCTTCTTTTACCCTATTTAATGCTACTTTAGTGTTTCCACCAGCACTTGGTATATTTAAAATTTCTTCCATAAAGTCTTTCACATAATTCATATTAAATTCCATTTCACTACTCCTCAATTTTCTCCAACAAATTCACTTCTATTAATTTAACTTTAGGCATATCAAATAAATAACACACATACTGATTTGTTATTTATTTCATTGTGCCTTAATATACCTTATACATATAAGTAATGATAGTATAAAAGCCTCTTAGTATATACTCTTATATTTATCCTCTAAATATGTTAAGAAATATTTAGTTGAAATCTTTTCTCCTGTAACTTTCTTAATCAGATCTTCTGGTGTATATATAGCTCCATGTTTATGAATATTATCGCTTAACCAGTTATTAATATAGCTAAGATCTCCATCTACTAAATTCTTTATAGCATCTTTATTCTCTTCTAATATTTTATTTAAAAATTGACCACCATATACATTACCTAAGGCATAACTTGGAAAATATCCAAAGTTTCCTGCTGACCAGTGCATATCTTGTAAAATTCCTTCGCTATCTGTTTTAGGTTCTACCCCAAGATATTCTAGATATTTTTCATTCCAAATTCTAGGTAAATCTTTAACTTCTATTTCACCATTAATTAATTGTTTCTCAATCTCATACCTTATAATTACATGTAAGCTATAAGTTAATTCATCTGCCTCTGTTCTAATTAAAGATGGTTTAACATAATTTACTGCCTCATAAAATTTATCTAGCTTTACATTCTTCATATTTGAAAACTCATCTTTAATAAATGGTAACATTACTTTTAAGAATTCTTTACTTCTTCCAATTATATTTTCATAAAATCTAGACTGTGACTCATGTATTCCCATTGAAGTACCATGTTCAAGTCCTGTTCCTATTAATTCATCAGAAATATGTTGTTCATATAGTCCATGTCCACCTTCATGGATAACACTAAATACATTTGATAATAGATCGTTTTCATGATAATGAGTTGTTATTCTAACATCTTTATTTCCAAAATCAGTTGTAAATGGATGAGTTGTTTCATCTAATCTACCTGCCTCCATATCAAACTTTATCTTATCTAATAAAAATAAACTTAGCTTCTTTTGTTTTTTTATTTTAAATTTTCCTTCAAGAAAGTCTTTATTTATTTTTTTATCACTATTTTTTATATAATCTAGTATATTTAATATACCCTCTTTTAGCTCTCCAAATATTATATCTAACTTTTTAACAGTCATTCCTTCTTCATAATTAGCAAGTAAGGCATCATATTTATTTTCTTCATACCCATAATACTCTGCAAATTCTCTTTGAAATTTAACCATTTTTTCTAAGTGTGGTTCAAATGTTTTAAAATCATCCTTTTCTCTAGCTTCTTCCCATGCTGCTTCAGATAAGGATGTTGCTATTGTAAATTCTTTATATCTTTGTTCCGGAATTTTTTTTGTTTCATCATAATTTTTCTTTAGATTTCTTATCATAGCTTTATCTATTACTGAAAGTTTATCAAATATAGGCATAAAATATTCAATAAATCCTTTTACTTCGTCTCCTGTCGATAATTTAAACATCTCTCCTGATAAATATCCAAGAGTATTCGATCTTTGTTCTAATGCTTTCTTTGGCATAGAAACTTTCATATCCCAATAGGCAAGAGCCAATAATTTATTTAGTTCTTCAATCTTTGTAATATGTTCTTTTACGTGATTTAATTTTTCTTTTACTTCTTTTTTCATTATATAACACCCTTTCATGTCGATTATTTTTCATAAAAATATTTTTATTATTGAAATAACAGCTCGGAATGTTTTGCTATATATCTTTAATTATAATTATAGCCTCAGCATAGAGAATTCCACTCTATTCTGAGACTATTTATATTTATTTGATTGTGCCTTATGCCATCCAAACCTTAGTTATAAACAGTATAAGCAAAAAATATGCAGCAATAATGCCTATTGCAAATGGTAATATTAATTGAAACATAGCTATAATAATAGCAAAAATATCTCGTACTCCAAGATTCTCACTTTTTAATCTTCTAAGTTCTTCTCTTCGTTCTTCTTTATTTTTACTTTCATTCCCTAACTTTTCATATCTTCTATTGAACAGTTTCATCTATGTACCTCCAACTGCACTATTACTATGTATACTTTTAATTAGGGAGGTTCAAAAAAATAACAAATCAGTATGCTAGTCTATTTTGACTTGTTATTTTCTTTCCCTCCCTTACTTTCTATTAATCTTATCATTTATACTTCGGTTGCTCTATGACAAGCCACAAAATGATTTTTTTCCATTTCTCTGTATTCCGGAATTTCCTTTGTACAAATTTCTATTTTATAAGGACATCTTGTATGGAACTTACATCCAGTCGGTGGATTTGCTGGAGATGGTATATCTCCTTGTAATATTATTCTATTCCTCTTAGCCGTTGGATCAGGAATTGGAATTGCTGAAAGCAATGCCTTAGTATATGGATGTAATGGATTGTCAAATAAGCTATCTTTATCTGCTAGCTCCACCATTGATCCTAGATACATAACTCCTACTCTATCGCAAAGATGTTCTACAACAGAAAGATCATGAGAAATAAACATATATGAAAAGCCCTTTTCTTTTTGAAGCTTTGCTAATAAATTTATTATTTGAGCTTGTATTGAAACATCTAACGCAGATACTGGTTCATCAGCTACTATAAATTCAGGTTCTAAAGCTAATGCTCTAGCAATCCCTATTCTTTGCCTTTGACCACCAGAGAATTCATGTGGAAATCTATCTATTTGGTACTCTGCAAGTCCACACATATCCATAACCTCAAGGACTTTAGCTCTAACATTCTCTTTTTTAATCATTCCATGGTCAATTAATGCTTCTCCAATTATTTGCCCAACAGTCATTCTTGGATTTAATGAAGAATATGGATCTTGGAATATTAATTGCATCTTAGGTCTTATTTTTCTTAATTCACTTTTCTTCATTCCATCTATTCTTTGTCCCTTAAAGAAAACTTTACCTGCCGTTGGCTTAAGTAATTGCAATATAGCTCTACCTGTTGTAGATTTACCACACCCAGATTCTCCAACAATTCCAAGGGTTTCACCAGCTCTAATTTCAAGTGAAATATCATCAACAGCTCTTACATTTCCAATAGTTTTGTCAAAAAAGCCACCTTTAATTGGAAAATATTTTTTTAGATTCTCAACTTTTAGTATTACTTCGTTTTCCATCTACTTATTTTCCTCCTTAGATGTATTTTCATCAAATAACCAACAAGCCACTTTATGACCTTCACCAATAATTTTTAATTCTGGTATAGCAGTTCCACAAATTTCTTTAGCTTTATCACATCTATCACAGAAATAACAAGAATCTTTCATTCCAACAGGATTTGGTACTTGTCCAGGTATAGAATATAATTCTTCTTGTCTCTTTGTTATAATTGGTTTAGATTTTAATAGTCCTACTGTATATGGATGGGATGGTTGTTTAAATATTTCTAGTACTGGTCCTTCTTCGATAACTTTCCCAGCATACATTACAACAACATAATCAGCCATTTCAGCAACAACTCCAAGATCATGTGTAATTAAAAGAATCGCTGTATTTAATTCTTTTTTTATATTTCTCATTAAATCTAAGATTTGAGCTTGAATTGTAACATCTAATGCAGTTGTTGGTTCGTCTGCAATTAAAATTTTAGGAGTACATGCAAGTGCCATGGCAATCATAACCCTTTGTCTCATACCACCTGATAATTCATGTGGATATGACTCTACAATTTTTTCAGCTCTTGGGATACCAACCTGATTTAATAAATCTATTGCTCTCTTTTTAGCTTCTTTCTTATTTAAATTCTCATGTATTATTAATGGTTCCATCAATTGCATTCCAATAGTGAATGTTGGATTTAATGAGCTCATAGGCTCTTGGAATATCATTGCAATCTCTTTCCCTCTAATTTTTCTCATCTCTTCATTTGATGCCTTTAATAAATCTTTTTCTTCAAAAATGATTTCTCCACCATCATTAAATCCTGTATCTTTTGAAACCAAACCCATAATGCTCATTGCAGTCATTGATTTACCGCAGCCTGATTCTCCAACTATACAGACAGTTTCTCCTTTTCCAACTTTAAAAGAAACATCATTAACCGCTTTTACAATGCCAGCCTCTGTCTTGAAAAAGGTTTTTAAGTTCTTTACTTCTAATAATTTTTCACTCATACCTCTTACTCCTATCTCTTCATCTTAGGGTCAAGTGCGTCTCTAAGACCATCGCCCACAAGATTTACTGCCATTACTGTTATTAATATACAAATACCAGGTGGTATCCAAAGCCATTGTCTTCTTTGGAAATCAACTAATTTATTTGCAGCTGTCATCATATTTCCCCATGATGGTATTGGTTCTGTAACTCCCATTCCTAAATAACTTAATGCAGATTCTGTTAATATTGCAGATGCAACTCCAAGTGTAGCATTAACAATTATAGTAGGGATAACATTAGGAATTAAATGTTTAACAATTTTTCTAATATCTTTAAGTCCTAGAGCTTCTGTAGCTTGCATAAATTCTTGCTCTCTAAGTGATAGAATTTCACCTCTAACAAGTCTTGCAATTGAAGGCCATGATAATATTCCAAGTATAAACATTAGTGCAAAAATCCTCATTTCTCCACCAACTTTTAAATCAGACATTAAACTACCTAAAACAAGTACTACTGGCAAAAATGGCAATGCTAAAAATATATCTGTTATCGCCATTAAAATCGAATCAACTTTTCCGCCATAATATCCTGCAACTGCTCCAACTAGTGTACCTATTACAACCTCTATTATTACTGAGATAACTCCAACTAGAATAGAAATTCTACCTCCATACATTAACCTCGCTAGCATATCTCTACCTAGATAATCCGTTCCTAAAATATTGCTAGCCATAGGTGGCATTTTAACATTATCAGAATGCGTATTATAACCGTATTTTACAAATAAGGGTCCTACAAACGCAAATAAAATCATAGCCACTAGTAATATAACGCCTAGCATTGCCAGTTTATTTTTTAACAATCTTTTTAAAACAATTTGTCCAGGCGTCTCAATAACTTGACTCTTATCTTTTTGCTTACCTGGTTGATTTTTTTTATTTATTACACTTTCCATCATTTACGCCCTCCTTACTTTAATTTTATACGTGGATCAACCACTGCATATAAAACATCTGACAATAAATTACCAACTAGTGTTAATATTGCCATAAACATATTAAATCCCATAACAAGGGTATAATCTCTGTTAAGTATTGCTTCATATCCTATTTTACCAATACCTGGCCAAATAAAAATTGTTTCAGTTATAATTGCACCTGCAAAAAGTCCTGGTATTGACATACCTATAAATGTAACTATAGGTATTAATCCATTTCTAAGAGCATGTTTATAAATAACCACTTTTTCCTTTAATCCTTTTGCTCTTGCTGTTCTTATGTAATCTTGTCTTATTACTTCAAGCATAGATGTTCTTACATATCTAACCCAAGCACCAATTTGAATTAAGGTTAATGAGAAAACTGGTAAGAACATATGCTTAAGAATATCTATAAAATTAGCTATTCCTGTAGCTTTTGATCCAGCTGTCGTCATTCCACCAATTGGTAATATCCCTAAATCTAAAGAAAAAATCTTAATAGATATCAATGCCACGAAAAATGATGGAAGAGATATACTAACAAAGGTTAATAACGTAAACGTCTTATCAAATCCCGAATATTGTTTGGTTGCAGAAATAATACCAATAGGTATTGCTATTAATAAAGACAATACAAAAGATATTGCTGCTAAATAAAATGAATTCCATACATAATCACTTAATACTTTAGTAACTGGTTGTTTATATTTCAACGAATCTCCGAAATTGCCCTGAACCGCATTTTTAGCCCAATTTACATATCTAATTGGTAAAGGTTTATCTAATCCATATATTTCTTTTAAATCTGCTATTTTCTCTGCACTCATATTAGGATTAGCTTTTCCATCAACAAAATCCCCAGGTGTCATATTAATAATAGCAAAGAATATCACTGATATAACAATCATTGTAGGTATCATTTTTAGTATTCTTTTCACAGTATACTGTATCATTAACGTTCTCCTCATTTCTAATATTTTTTTATGCCCCAATAACTATTTTTTCTAAAATATAATATTGTGATTATTTTATCACTCAAATATTATAATTATCTAAAGTCACTACTCTAACAAACTATAACCATTTGATGTAGTTTGTTAGATTAACAACCTTGATATTTCTTTTAATCTATTTAAGAGGCATTCGCATTGGAATGCCTCTCTTAGTATATACTTTTATTTCTCTAAAGTTACTTTTTGTAAGTTATAAGTATAATCAACATATGGAGAAACTTCTAATCCCTTAACTCTTCCATTATATGACCACATATCACTTCTTTGATACATGTATATATATGGTACATCTTCATTTATTTCTGTATATAATTCTTTATATAATTCTTTTAACTTTTCTTTATCTAATTCTGATGCAATCTTTTTATAAATTCCATCTAATTTCGTATCCGAATAGTTTGTTCTATTTTGTGATCCACCTGTTGCATATACATCCATGTCATTAGGATCTGCAACTAATCCCCAAGCCATGAATAACATATCCCAGTCTCCACCTTTTTGTTTTTGTCTCATAGAAGTGAAGTCCATCTTTTCACTAGTGAATTTAACACCAAGTGCTTTCCAATCTTCTGTTGCAACTGATAAAATTGAATCTACTACTGGATTATTTGATGTACCAGTAAAGTTAATTGCAAGTTTTACACCATCTTTTTCTCTTATTCCATCAGCTCCAGCTTTCCAGCCTGCATCATCTAGCATCTTTTTAGCTTTTTCCAAATCATATTTATAATCATTTTTACCTTCTGCATATACCCATGAAACTTTAGATTGAGGTACATTTATAACTTGAGCATATTTGTTATAAACTGAACTAGCAATTTTTTCTCTATTTAATGCAGTTGTTAAAGCTTGTCTTACAGCTTTATCTTTAAATTGAGGTTTTGCTTCATTGAATGCCATATATCCATATCCATTAGTTGGGAATAATTGATATCCAGCAAATCCAAGACCTTCAAGACTTTCTACATTATCTGTACCTACAGTAACATCTGTTAAATCAATATCTCCAGATTGTAACATTGATACTTTTGTTTCATCTGTACATACTTTATATATAAGATTTTTTACTTTAGGAGCTCCTAAAACACTTTTATCATTTGCTTCAAGGTCAACTTCTTGTCCTTCTTTATAGCTTACAAATTTATACGCACCTGATGTTGGGCCTGGTTTTGTATAAGTTTCTTTAAAACCATCTGTATTACCTTGTTTGTAGTACTTTCCATAATAAGCTTCTGGTACTGGTATTGCTCCTCCTAATACATATAATCCTGATGAACTTTTTTCAGTCAAAGTTATAGTAATAGTCTTGTCATCAACAATTTTCATACCATCAATTGAAGTAGCTGTTCCTGCTTTATATTCAGCAGCACCCTTAATCTTAACTCTTCCAGTTATATAATCATTTGTTCCAGTATATGATGCATCACAACATGCTCGAATAGAAAACTCTACATCTTTTGCTGTTATTGGAGTTCCATCAGACCAATTTGCATCTTTCTTTATTTTAAATGTATATGTTAAACCATCATCAGATATAGAATTACTTTCTGTTAACCAATTTTCTAAATCACCAGTTTTAGTTGGTGCTAAAAGTGGTGCATACATAGCTTCTACTATATATTGGTCATATGCACTTTCTCCTAGATACAATGCATTTAATACTCCATCTGGTGCATCTGTACCAATTACAACTGTATCCTTTCTATCTGTAGCTGTTGATGGATTTTTACTCATATCTTTAGCATCATAAGTTGTAATCATCTTAGATGCCATATCTGTCTTCTCAGCTGTTTTTTCTGCCCCAGTTGTTGATGTTGTTGTACCAGCACCTTGTCCACATCCAGCTAACATAGAAAATGCTAGTGTTAGTGACATAGTTGCTAACAATTTTTTAAATTTCATATTTTTTCCCCTCTTTACTTTAAATTTATATGAACATTAGTCTTCTTAATTTTCAAAAAAACATACACATTGCCATATGCTAAAATTTCTATGAATAAAGAAGAATGAACAAATCAAAATCATTAATCTTATTTTATAATTCCGGTAGCGCTTACATAATATTTTATGCAAAAATAGATTATTAAACATACTTATCTTAACGTTCAATAACCTCATCGTTATCTAAGTATTCTACAAATACTTAAGCCAATATCTAATTAAACACTTGTTTTAATATTTATGTAATAATATTAAATTACATATGCTATACTTTTATTATATTAATATTTTTATCCACCAATGTCAATATTTATTAAAAAATACTATCCAAATATTAATATATTTAATAATAAATACATATCTTCTTTACTATATTAACTATTGGATATTTATAATTAAATAATCAATTACATCTCTTTAGGCATATTAAAGAAGCTGCTTCAAATACATTGTTTGTATCTGAAACAGCTTCGCTTTTTGATTTATAGTTTATATTTAACTAATATTATTTTTTACCTTCTACATAAGCAGTTTTAAAGTAAATAGTATTCATTACAGATACTCTTGCACCTTTAACATAGTCTTTTATTCCTATTACTCTAGTATAGTAATATAATGGAATAATTGGCATGTCAGCCATTAACATGTCTTCTGCATCATGCATTAAGTCATATCTCTTTTGAGAATCAGTTTCTTTCTTTGCATCATTAATCTTTGCATCAAAATTTGGATTTTTATATCCAGCATTATTTTGATCTGAAGTTGATAAGAACATATCTAAGAATGTCATTGGATCTACATAATCAGCATTCCATCCATCTCTTGCAATTTCAAATTGCTTTTGAACTCTTGTTGTTAAGAATACTTTCCATTCTTGGCTTTGAAGTTCAACATTTACGCCAATCTTCTTCCACATATCTTGAATTGCTTGCATTGTATCGCCATGACCACTTTCTGGGTTATAAAGCAATTGAAGTGTTGGTAATCCTTGCCCATCTGGATATCCAGCTTCTGCTAATAATTTCTTAGCGCCTTCTATATCTGCTGTTTCACCAAAGTATGAAGTCTTTGTATTATATTCTTTTCCATCAGGACCTGTAATTCCTGTTGCTACAACACCATGAGCTGGAATTTGTCCACCCTTAGTAACATTTTCAACAATTGATTTTCTATCTATAGCAAGACTTAACGCTTTTCTTACCTTTGGATCACTTAAAACTTTAGCTGCATTTGGATCTACTGCTTTTGCTTTATCTGAAACATTTACTGATAAGAAATAAGTAGCTAAATTAGGGTATGATGTAGCGCTCTTATCTTTTAAAGCACCTTGTACATCAGACTTTGGAACTGTGTCAACTACATCAAATTGACCTGATTTATAACTTGCCCATGCTGAAGTTTCTTCTGAAACAAACTTCATTGTTAATTTATCAAGTTTTACTTTATCTTTATCAAAATAGTTATCATTCTTTTCTAACACTACTGCATCTTTCATTTTATAATCTGTGATTTTGAAAGGTCCATTTGAAACTAAAGTTTTAGCATCTGTTGCCCAATCTTTATTACTTTCAACAACCTTTTGATCTACTGCATAATAATATGGTTGTGATAACATTTGTAAGAAATATGGAGTTGGTGCCTCTAAAGTAACTACTAATGTATTATCATCAGTTGCTTTAACTCCAACTGCATCTGCAGTTCCTTTTCCTTCATTATATGGTTTTCCGCCTTTAAGACACCATAATGCATATGAATATTCAGCACCTGTTTCAGGATTTAGTATTCTTTTCCATTCATACTCATAGTCACTTGCTTTAACTGGATCTCCATTTGACCATTTAAGATCTTTTCTTAAATGAAAAGTATATGTTAATTTATCGGCAGATACATCCCATTTTTCAGCTTGAGCTGGAACTGCTTGCTCCTTTTCATCCAATTCAGCTAATCCTGTGAATGCATTTGATAATATAGACATTCCTGTAGTATCTGTAGCTAATCCTGGATCTAATGTTTTAGGATCTGCCCCTAAATTATAAGTTACTTCTTGTTTGTTTGCAGTTGCTGCCTTATCAGGAGCTTTTGAACCACAACCTGCTAAAACTGTAACCCCAAGTGTTGCTGCTAAAGCTATAGCACATAATTGTTTTGCTTTGCTTATTTTCATTGATATTTCCCCCTTAATTAATTATTATTTATTATAATACCTGTTTAAGTTATTATTTCAAAATTTCCTTAACAGTATACTATTCAAATTAGTTTAATAATTTTAATTCGTATGATATTAAATTATCATACCTCAATTGCTTTTGCTAAAATTAATCATATAAATGACATGCTACAAAATGTCCTGGCTTAACTTCCTTTAATTCTGGATCAATTTCAGAACAAATTGGTTTTGCATATTTACATCTTCCTTTAAACCTACATCCTGGTGGTGGATCTATAGGAGATGGAATATCTCCTTCTAAAACTATTCTTTGACTATTTTTAGTAGCATCTGGATCAGGTATTGGTACTGCTGAAAGCAATGCTTGTGTATATGGATGCATTCCTTCTCTATATACTGTATTACTTTCTCCTTTTTCAACCATTCTACCAAGATACATAACCCCAATATGAGTTGATATATGTTTAACCATTGAAAGGTCATGAGCAATAAAAAGATAAGTTAATCCCAATTCTTCTTGAAGTTCTTCAAGCATATTTATTACTTGCGCTTGAATTGAAACGTCAAGAGCTGATATTGGTTCATCGCAAACAATTAGCGCTGGTTCTACAGCTAATGCTCTTGCTATCCCAATTCTTTGTCTTTGTCCACCTGAAAATTCATGTGGATATCTATTTATGTGATCACTTGCAAGACCAACTTTAGATAAAAGACTTCTTATTCTCTCGGTTCTTGCTTCACCTGTTAATAATTTATGAACATCAATAGCTTCTCCAATTATATCCCCAACAGTCATTCTTGGATTTAATGATGCATATGGATCTTGGAAAATCATTTGCATTTCTTTTCTTAAAGGTATCATATCTTTTACTGAGCTTTTTGTTATATCTTTTCCATTAAATATTATTTGACCTGATGTTGGTTCATAGAGTTTTAATATTGTTCTTCCTGTAGTTGTCTTACCACAACCAGATTCACCTACAAGCCCTAAAGTTTCTCCTTTTTTAATTGAAAATGAAACTCTATCTACTGCTTTAACATAACTCTTTCCCTTAAATAAGCCCTTCTTTGCAGGGAAGTATTTACATAGATCTTTGACTTCTAAAATTATATCTTTATTATCTTCCACTACTCCATCCTCCTTATAGGTGATTCAACTTTTGGTGCATCTTCGTGGCATAACCAACATGCCACTTGATGTTTTTCTCCAGTTTCAAATAGTGGAGGTTGCTTTTGAATACAAATCTTCATTGCATAATCACATCTAGCTGCAAATGGACACCCTACTGGTGGCTTTAATAAATCTGGTGGTTGCCCATCAATTGGGATAAGTTTTTCTTTAGTATCTTCCTTAGGATTGGGAATACTTCTTAAAAGTCCCCATGTATAAGGATGTTTTCCTCTGTAGAATATATCTTCAGTAGTTCCTGTTTCTACTACTATTCCACCATACATTACATTTATTCTAGTGCAAACATCTGCAACAACACCCAAATCATGAGTTATTAATATTATTGAAGTATTAAGCTTTTTCTTTATATCTTTCAACAAATCTAAAATTTGCGCTTGAATCGTAACATCTAATGCTGTTGTTGGCTCGTCAGCAATAATAAGCTTTGGTTCACAAATCAAACTCATAGCTATCATTGCTCTTTGTCTCATACCACCTGAAAATTCATGAGGATATTGCTTCATTCTTTTTTCTGGACTTGGTATTCCGACTAACCCAAGCATTTTTATAGCCTCTTTTTTAGCTTCGCTCCTACTAATTTTTCTATGTTTTAATAAGGGCTCCATTAATTGGTCTCCAATTGTATATACTGGATTTAATGATGTCATAGGATCTTGAAATATCATTCCTATATCATTTCCTCTTATAGCTTCCATTTCAGATTCCCTAACATTAGAAATATCTTTACCATTAAAAATTATTTCTCCACCTGCAAGTCTTCCGTTGTCAGCGAGTAGTCTCATAATTGACATCATGGTAACACTTTTACCGCAACCTGATTCTCCAACTATACCCAGTGCTTCTCCTTTTTCTAAGTAAAAAGATACCCCTCTTACTGCCTGTACTTCACCAGCACTAGTTTTAAAGGAAGTCTGTAAGTTCTTTATATCTAATAACTTTTCCATTCTTTTTTCTTCCTCCTATCTCTTGTTCTTAGGATCTAATGCTTGGCTTAATCCATCACCAAAAAGGTTAAATGCCAATATAATTAAACAAATCATTACTGATGGAAACACTAATTGATATGGGTATGAATAAATTCCAACCATAGCTTCATTTGCTAATGTTCCAAGAGATGCTCTTGGTGCTGCAATCCCAAGTCCTATAAAACTTAAAAATGCTTCTGTAAATACAGCTTCTGGAATTAATAATGTTAATGTAACCATTATTGATCCAATACAATTTGGTATCAAATGTCTTATCAATATTCTTGTATTTGATGCACCTAATGATTTTGCAGCAAGAACAAACTCTTGTTGTTTTAACTGCATTACATCACCTCTTACGATTCTAGCCATACCAATCCAATATGTTATAGACAGTCCTAATACGATTGTTAAGAGACCGCTTCCAGATGTTCCCGGCTTATTTAAAATAGCCATAAATATTATTACATATATAGTTAATGGAATTGAATATAAAACATCCACTATTCTCATTAATACATTATCTACCATTCCACCAAAGAAACCAGCTACTCCGCCATAAATTACACCAATAAATAAATTTATAATCGCTGCTAAAACGGCAATAAGTAATGAATATCTTGCTCCATAAAAATTTCTAACAAATAAATCTCTTCCAAGGTTATCTGTTCCAAATAAATGTTCTGCTGATGGTTTTAAATATGTTGATGTTAAATCATTTGCTGCATAATCATATTTAGATAACCATGGAACTAAAATAGCTCCAAGAACTACAGCTACTATTACAACAAGTGATACTATTGCAAATTTATCTTTTTTCAGTCTAGTCCAAGCATCCTTCCAATAACTAACACTTGGTCTAACTAATACCTCAATTTTCTTTTCTTCTGCGCTTAGAGGAGTAAATAAATCCTTTTGTATTTTTAATTCATTTTCCATTCTTTTATCCTCCCTAAACTTCTACATTCTGTAATTTTATTCTTGGATCAATTACTACATATAGTATATCCACTATAAAAGCAAAGAATACTAACATTGTACAATAAAATACTGTTACTCCAAGTAGCATAGTATAATCTCTATTGGTAACTGATTGTACAAATTCATTCCCAAGTCCTGGAATTGCGAAAATCTTTTCTGTTATAAAACTTCCTGTTAATAAGCTTGCTACTAACGGTCCTATATATGTAACTATTGGAATTAATGAATTCCTTAGTGCATGTTTAAATATAACTGTGCTTTTACCTAAACCTTTTGCCTTTGCAGTTCTTATATAGTCAGCTTTTAATACATCTATTAATTTACTTCTTGTAAGTCTTGTAATAAATGATAAAGATGCTGCTGATAATGCAATACATGGCATTACATAATTTTTCCATCCATCAAACCCTGTTGCTGGCAATAATTGATATTGAACCGCTAGTACATATATTAAAACAGCTCCTATTACGAAACTTGGTATAGTTGTACATAATGTAGCAATAAATACTATCAATCTATCTGGCCATTTTCCATTCTTTAATGCTGCAAGAACCCCGAGAAGTATACCTCCTGTTATTGCTATTAATACTGCTACTCCACCTATCTTTGCAGATGCTGGAAATGATTTAGTTATAGTTTCTGTTACACCTCTACCTTTGAAAATCATTGATTCACCAAAATCTCCTTGAACCAAATTTTTCATATACATTGCATATTGCTCCATTAGAGGTTTATCCATTCCATATTTAGCTTCCATATTAGCTTTAATTTGAGGTGTTAATTTTTCACCATCAAATGGACCTCCCGGCATAAGTCTCATTAGAAAAAATGTTACTGTTATTACAACCCAAATTGTTAACAGGCTTGTAAGAAATCTTTTTCCAATATATTTTAACATGTATTCCTCTCCTTCTTTTGCATTTATATAGTTAGTTTATTTAATATTTATTGCATAGTTAAAATTTGCTTATATTTAATGTAAAGCGCTTCCACACTCTATGAAATCACCTATAATATATTAATGGAGTCATTAAACCAATCCTCTTGTCTAATAACTCCCTTGTTATTCAAATTTACCAATATTTAATTTTTTAGCAATAAAATTTAACTTATTCATAACATAATACTATTATAATAATATTTTTATCTATAAGTGTCAATATTTTATTTGAATTTAATAAAACATATTAACCCAAGTCGAAATATAACAAATATTCTTCTTTACTTTTTCAATCAATACACATTTAGCATTTTTTGTTGAAACCTGATATGTTATACTGATCAATTTTTGAAACTTAATCATCAGTATTAATATATCAAGTTTATAATTCCTATACAATTACTACGATATAATTAATATATAGTATCTCTTAATACTTGTCAATGTTCATTTAGTTAGCAATATAGTTTTAAATTAATTATCTTCATCATCAAAATACAATATAGATTCTGTCTCTCTACAATATTTGACACACATACATTGAGCTAGTTTTCTCGGACATTTATAACATAAACAAGTTAAATCTGCACCATTACATTTCCCTTGTTTTAATTCTGTACAATCTCCACAGTTTACTCCATTTCCTGCTGGCATAATAATATCACTCCTTTAACTAAAACTTAATTACCTAAAAGTTATAAGTGACGAGTTGAGGGTTACGGATGAAATCCCTTTAAGGATTTCTAAAAATAATTTTTTTAAATGCCGTAGGCTTTTCTTCCTTAACTCTTAACTCTCAATTCTTAACTCTTAACTAATTTAATTACCAAATTCCCACTCTATCTGTTGGTTTAACATACATACCATCTTGCTCTGTAATACCATACGTATCATAGAATTTTTGGAATTGTGGTAAAACTGCATCTACTCTAAATTTATTAGGTGAATGGTTGTCCAAAATTAATACGTACTTAGCATATTCTTTCGTTGTTATTTGACGCCAAGTAGCTGCATAACTTTCAAAGAAGGTTTTATAATTTGGTTTGTCCATTGTCCCTAATATATCTACAAGACAAGATACGCCTCCAATGTCAGCAATATTTTCTGAAACAGTACTATAACCATTGATTTTCTCTCCTGGCAACGCTTCTATTTGACTATAAAAGCTTGCTATTCTTTGAGCTTTCTCTGCAAATTGTTTATAATCATTTTCACTCCACCAATTACTAAGGTTTCCACTAGAATCATATTGTGCACCAGTATTATCAAAAGCATGACTAATCTCATGACCAATAATAGCACCTATTCCACCTAGATTTTCTTCTCTAGTGGCATTTGAATTATAAAAGTGTCCTTGAATTATTCCCCCGGGAATAATAATTGAATTCTCATTTGCACTATAAAATGCATTAACTGTTTGAGGTATGAAACCATTCTTCTTTTTATCTGATGATTGATTTATTTTCTCAAACATCTTATCATTTTGAAAAATTCTTAATGTTATCATATTTTGAAAAAGTGAACCACCTTCTTCATAAGATTTAATATCTATTTTTGAATAATCAGTCCAATCTTTAGGATTTCCTATTTGCACATCTAATTTTTCTAATTTATCCATAGCATTTTTCTTAGTTGCTGAACTCATCCAATCAAGCTTTTCGATTCGCTTTTTATAAGCTTCTATAATTTCTTTAGTTATATTCTCTACATCCTTTTTTGTTTCATTGGAAATATATTTTTTCGAATAGATTTTCCCAACAGCCATCCCCATAACTGAGTCCACTGTATCTATAGCATCCTTTTCTTCTGATAGAGACCCCGTCATTCCAAGTAAACTATTCTCATATTCTTTATTTGCATTTTCAAAATCTTCACTTAGATAATTTGAAGCATGAATCAAATTAACCATCTCGATATAGTTTTTTATAAGATCCAAATTTTCTTGTTTATATATTTTATTAAACCCTTCTAACCATTTTGGATTTTGCAAAATAATCTTATTAGCTTTATCTATACCTAAAGACTTCATAATAGTTGGCAAGTTTAAATTGGGTGCCAAGTCATTTAGTTCATCTAATGTATACACATTATACATCGTATCAATTAAATTTGCAGTTATGGATTTTTCTTGTTTTCCCATAATATATGGAGCTATCATTCCTTCAAAGTCAAACATATTTCTGACTTTAATTTCTGCTTCCTCTTTTTTATATCCACTTAATAATAAAACTTTATTATAATAATTTTCTGTCAACTTTTTATTTCTAGCAGTGTTCTCTGTTGGATTAGTATACTCATCTGAATCTCCTAAACTAAGACCTGTAGTACCTATATATAATATATTAGTTTTTGCATCTTTTATATCTCTCTCTACCAAAAATGTCATCGTTGAATTTAATATCTCTCTATTACTAAATAACTTTGTAATATCATCTATTGTTTTTACCGCTCTAATTTCATCTAAGTTTTTTTGAATCGGCTTTAAGCCTTCCTTATTTCTTGCTTCTACATTTAGTATATTATCATATAAATTAATTATTTT
>Ga0224516_1000077_pt1 | contig 24428 bp, 25 predicted proteins | sample IRFST0metaG_FD_179884 | JGI IMG/M metagenome (GOLD analysis project Ga0224516, IMG submission 179884) | Peat soil microbial communities from Stordalen Mire, Sweden - IR.F.S.T0 | ecosystem: Environmental > Terrestrial > Soil > Wetlands > Peat | place: Sweden: Norrbotten County, Stordalen Mire... | reverse complement strand
TGTGCTCGATGTGCTGACGTTACTCGCAAACGTCTGGTTGACCAACTTAAGGGTAGAGTTGTCATAGAGGGACAGCTCCCAGTGGTAGCCGGTCGATGGATTAGATGGCAGCCGGATCGCAAAGTCCTGGCCATGTGAGATATATACCGCATTCACCGTGGGCACATTGAGCGTTGTACAATTAATCGTGTACTTCACGGTGTTTTCAATCTGGTTCGTCGGGCTCACGCAGTTGAACGTGATGACACTGGTTCCCGTCTTAGTTCCCTGGAAGGTGAACACGTCGGCGCGCGGTCCGGGCGCTGATAAGCTGCCGCCCACGTACGTCTGATTGACCAGCGTTACGGACGAGGCGTCATAAAGGGACAGCGCCCAGTGGTTGCCATTGCCGATCGATGAATTCGATGGCAGCTGGATCGCAAAATTCTGCCCTTGTACGGCGGTGAGGTTGGTCGCATTACTTGCGTTACCACCAAGCGCGGCTGCTGCGTCAGTAGCGACCGTTGCGCTACTAACGGCCGTTGTCGTTGCACTTGGGCTAGGGCTCGGGGTTGACGATGATGTGCATCCCGCGATCATAACCGTTGCACCCGCTATCACAACGAGCACTAAAATGAGGTGTTTTTTCATGGTGTCTCTCTCCCACAGACAGTCTCGGTGCCGTTTTAGACTGCTTTGGTATATATTGTTCGTTTAATGAAGTTTACCCGCTGAATCGTCGCTCAGTGTATAGCCCCAAGAAAGATTGTTGCCTCCTCGTGCTGAACGTGTTGAAGGAAAAAGGTGCAGGCGGTGCTGAATAAGCAATCGCAGCCTATTCGTAAGTGAGCAATAACCCGCTCAATTCAGTTTTTAGCCTAGCTTGGCTCCGCTTATGTGGCCACTGGCATCTGTCACTATGGGACATAACGCAGCGGGCCCTCAACTACCAGTTTCCCAGCTAATTTACGAGGTGGAGATTTCAGGAATTCCCAATCAGCTGTGTACGCATTTAAGTATCGAATGCCCTGCTTCGGAAGAAGATAGTCCTGTTATTGGCGTGGCCTTTTGTGCAATCTTGAAAACCTCCTCTCCTTGTGCCGTTGTGAGAGTCACAATTCCCCTATGTAACACACCAGGCAGTGACCCGAAGTTGCGTAATCTCTGAATAAGGAATGGTGTAGTTTTCCTTGTTTTCAGAGAGGAGTTCATCAATTTGTGTGCTTCTAGATTCAGGTCGATCATTGTGGAGTTCTTGTGCCGGAACGTATTCAGAGAGCATTTTGATTGTCTCTGTGTCAAAAGCTATTCGCTCTGCTTGCCATTCAGTCCGGTGGAGCTCGTCTTTATATCCCGCTACTGCGTTCGCCCGTTCGCTGGCGTACGCCACCACCGTCCGGTCTGTTGTGAATAGCAGCATTCGATTAGGTATCCACCTGTTGTCGATAAACACGCCCGAAGCCCAACCGACTACGTCCTCTCCTGTAACCGCGTCTTGCTGGACATTCTGTTCTTCGGTCGCGCCTAAATTAGCGCCACACCACGCACAGAACTGCGCGTTTAAAGCAACTTTGCGACCACAGGCGGCACAGAATTCGACGTTTGTGTCAGCCATAAGAATCCCCTCATTGATAGCATCGTCTCATATTGAGGCAACGTGTCCCTACTGCTTTAAGCTTATTTTGTGTATCTTTGTTGCTCTTTAGCATGCTCAATTTTTCACGTTGTACGCTGAAACCGCATGTCATATCGTCATTGCATGGTAGCTCCAACAACCCCCCCTTCTACGTGCCAGGTTGCACACAACAAAGCCAGACTACCGACCGGCCTAACCAGGCCATTGTATCACTCAGTCGCTTCGCACCCTTGCTTTATTGGCTACGCGCAAGCCCCTATTTGTCAGCCATAAGTATCAAAAGACGCACCGCAGACTACCTGCCACAAAAAGTGGCCTGCACTGTCTCTGTCATTTCCCAATTATGGGAATTCCTACTTATCGACACATATTTTTTCACGTTAGTGTCCACGGCGAAATGCAAATTCCCTGTAGACCCCTCTTTGACTGAAAATAGAGCCGATATCGCATGACTCTTTGCAGCGGCCTAAAAATTAAGGGAAAGCGCTAAAAAAGCGCGTTAAATTGAGTTAGAGTCGCACTAACCCACACACAGAGAAAGAATTCGAGGAGGGGTCAACGCGCCTTGTCGTCTGGTGCATCCAGTGCGCTTAAAATGTACGGTCTTGAGGACACCTTGTGGTATTTGGGTCCTCCACCCATCGACAAAATCCCTATGTAGCCTGCCGCCAGTAACCCGTGGAGGGCTTCTTGGACTTCGAGCTTCGTCCCGTCGACTTTTTTCTGCACCTGCCACGAGCGAAGGCCTTCGCTGCTAGACTCATAGATGCTTCTCAAAACCTTCTTTTGAAGACCTGTCATTAAAGCCACTTCACCGGGACCGTCGTGCAGCATCGGATTTAGCACAGTTACACGCACCTTTCGGGATTGACCGTGTTAGGTTAATCGTATATAGCTCTCCTTGGTTGGCACTACCTCTGCAGAAAAACAACTTAGACAGCCTAGCCGACCAAAAAGTTTCTGGTGCCACGCGCGCCGGCATCCCCCTGGACCGGCTGATAGACGTGGTCAAAGGATGCTCGGATGGCGGTTTGTCTGCACGCAAGAGCATTTACCACCATGCCGAGGAAATGAAGATGAGCTGAGAGCATGTTGTTACATGTTACCATAACCGACGCAGATACTGGTTGTCCTCGATACAATTCTAACAACATCTTGGTTGGTGTCGACACACGTAAGAAACGCGATGATCTGGGTCAGTTTCTATGCGATCGTTGCTCCAAATAGCCTGGCGCTCGCTTAGGAAGCTTATCGTGCATAGGGGCGGTTAGATGGAAATGGGTTCAGAAGTGCCAGCATTCTGTCTTCCGGATAAGGCGGGAGAGCCGCGGTGTTTAAGCGATTTCAGGGGTAAGTGGGCGGTCCTTTACTTCTACCCGAGAGACAACACCAGTGGCTGTACGAGAGAGGCTATGGATTTTAGCGAACAGCTACAGGATTTTGAGAAGCATAATGCAGCAATCATTGGGATAAGCCCGGATTCGCCTGCGAGTCATGAGAAATTCGCTGAAAAGCATCAACTTCGTGTATTGCTTTTAAGTGACGAAAAGCACGAAGTGGCGGAAACGTATGACGTCTGGAAACTAAAACGGCTATACGGGAAAGAGTATCACGGCATTGAACGGAGCACCTTTCTCATAAACCCAGAAGGGAAGCTGGCCCAGGCATGGAGAAAAGTGAAAGTGAACGGCCACGTTATGCTGTAAAACGAACCCTGGAAAGGCTCACACAATAAAAACCATTTCAACGAGTCGCATCCGAATCTGGTAATCGTAGCGAACAAGCGAGGGTAGCTCTACAGAGCCGATTTCGCTTACGCAGAATTTACGAGTAACGCCGCCGATCCGCTCAAAGTAGGTCACAAAGAGGTTACCATTCAGGTTCGCCCTCTGTGCCAAATAAGCCGGAATAGAACAAGCCGTTGAAGCGGTAGTCCTTGAGGTTGTCTGCAATCTCGTGCGATTCGTTGTTTTTGCTTCCCACTAACCTGCCATCTTCAAACCATCTGAGAGTGTCATAGCGGGAAAGCGCCAGAATGACGTTCCGCTCAATGCGCTCTTCGTCGGACCCTTCAGAACTTGCCACTTTCACGTCGTCGATCGCCCATTTCGAAACGTCAGGCTTCAGCCACTGTACGAATTCTCCCACTAGCCACGGGTACACGATAAGGGACCGCATGCCACTCCCTGCCTTTACGTAGACTCATCATCCTTCTTGAAGATTAAAACCTTTTCCTTTTGCATTACGTTGTACAGGCCAAAGATGGTCTTGTCGACACTCCTTGTGAGGCGCAGTCCAATTTCGCCTGCGTGTTCCATAATGAGCTCGGCAGATTGCAGTGACGTGCCGCCAAAGACGGCATTCCCAATAACGATCAGAGCGTATTTGTTTGGCTTCAATACGCGCATCATCTCGTCCAAACAGCGCATTATGTCATCATCGTAAAGGCGTACCCGGTCTTTTGTCGGACCCCGCAACCCAATGAACTGTTCCCTGATCTCACTCGTATCCAACCCAAGGGCCCGAAGCGCGTGCGCATCGTTCTTGATATAGTCAAGTGCAATGGAGTACGGGGGAGACGTGACGATACCATCGATGCTATTATCCCGCACGGGCAGTGTGCGCGCGTCGCCGCGTTCAATAGTTGCCCGTCCCAGCGTTAGGCCGAGATCCTTTCGGATCTGATCGTAGTCGGCAACCGACTGGACCATGAGTTCGGTTTTTGAGGCAAGTGCCGCGGCAGCGTCTTTTCTTCGTCGCACGCTATCGCTCAACGCTACCAGTTGGGCCAAGCGAAAGAAGTCCGCGACCCGTTGGTCAGTATTGGCTGACATCGTCGACGTTGCTTCGTGGAGCGAGGTGTTTGCTGCGTTCCCTTTCGGAAGCTCTGCGCAGCGTTCTTGTATCTTGTCGATGACCTCGTGCGAAGCGGTCTTAACCCTGCTCTGCAGAACGCACAGAGGCGAGGCATCGAACCCGACGCAGTTAACGCCCAATAATTGGGCCTCGAGCGCGGTCGTGCCGCTTCCGACAAAGGGATCCAAGACGGTGTCTCCTGGTGCCAGTCCGATTATGTTGAGCGCCGCTCGGACCAATTGCGGGTGGAATTTGCCTTTGTAGGGATATATCCAGTGTGTCAGATACTGGTTGACCGAACGCGTGCGATTTTTTCGCGAAATGTAAGCGTAATCGGTGTTCTCCCCCCGGACCGTCTCAAAATATGCGAGCTGCCTCTTGAGCCGTTCATCATCTTCAACATCGAGTAGCCTGAAGCTCGAAAACTCGTCGGTCATCTCGAAAACAGCTCCCAGCGAACGGAGTTCAAGCCCCGCTAGGATGAGTTCGTAAATGAACTGAACGTTGCCAAATAGGCGCGCTTGGTCGTGTAACTGGCTTTCTTCTTGTTTTTTTAGGGGCGCGTTGCTTGCAAGGGGTAAGTTGTCGTTCACGTTCTGTTCTGCTCTCACGACGATTTCTTTTTAAATGCAACTATAAAGGGCGGGTCTCGGTAGCTCTATCGCTGGGCCCTGTAGCCGATGCTATCAAGTCTTGCACATTAGGCCCCCGGTGGGGCGTACAAGATTCAACAGCTTTTGGACGCCCTTCGATTTAAAACTAATGCGCGAATGCATGTGAGGCAGGGCCTCGGCGTGCTTTGCTACTCACTAAAAAAAAAACACCTAGCTAGCCGTACTGTTCAAAAAAGCAAAAAAGGAAGCCAGGTCATCCCTGGCTTAAATCGAATTCGATTTTAGCTTTTGCGACTGCCCTGATTAATGACTGACCTTATAAGGTCGCTCGTAAATCGATGATCGTTTACGGATCACTGAAATAAGGGCACTCGCTTTTTTTCTTTTCTCCAATGCTTCCAGTTTTTGTAGTAGCGCCTACAGCTGAAACTAACTGTAGGCACTCGCCGTCGTTTTTACAGCAGGGCTGTATCACGACGTGCTGTCATCGCTTGTATACTTATTAGCCGGTCACGCTGGTTGCGTTTGCTGTTGCGTTGTCGAAGGCCACCGCAGGGCTAATGTTGACACTCTTGATGACGACGTTGGAGTTGCTAGCAGTGTTCTGCTGGCTGGCGAACGTTACTGTGGCGCCAGTGCTGTTTTGAAGGTTGGCGATTTGGTTGTTGTTCTGGATGATTGTCTGCTTGGATACAGATGCTTGGCTTGATCCACTCGCGGCCGCGGCTCCCTTGGTAGCGACTGCAGCTGTAGGCGTAACGACTGCCGGAGTAACTACTGCTGGCATTGCCTTGTAAACTGGCTTGTAAACTGGCTTCCAGACTGGCATCATTGCGACTGTCTTTACTTCACAGCACTGAGTGACTACACAGCATGCTACTGTTGGACAGCAGCTTGTCGCGGTCGTGGGGCAGCTGCAACTGCAGCACGTTGAGGTCACGCAGCTCGTGCACTGAGCGCAAACCGTCGCTGCGCTGGTGCTTGTCGTCGTCGCCTTAGCGGCGCACTGAGCTGAAACTGTGCCTGTCGCTGCAAGTGCCACAAAAGCGAGAACTAATAGAGACACGATAACTTTCTTCATGATTCATCTCCTTTTGTTTAACACAGAGGGCTTACGCCCAACTTCTATGTCGTAACTTCTTTTTGATCTAAGATATAAAAAGGTTTTGATATTGTCAGCTGGTAAATTGCACTTAGATGGCTATATTGAGCGCTCATGTCAGTCTTTTTCAGTTACGCTTCGCGGCGTAGGAAATGTTCGACGTTTCGGCTGATTGCGTCGGCCCGCGGCTTCCCAAGATGAACCAGAGAAAAAAAAGCCTCAATGCGCTGTACAGCAGCAAGGGGTGTCCTTTTCGCTTCAGCGATGGCTCGTCGAAAGCTTAAGAAACAAAAAGCCTGGAGATGAGCTCCCGGCTTTAAAAACTGTTTGAAAAAAGCTAGTTCATTTGTTTAAACGCATCACGCGATCGATAAGAGATTGCTTTGAAGGCGTGTGGCGCTATGCAAGCCGGCACGTAGGACACGTTACAGCATGTTGCGCTGGCGCGAAAACGTTATGCTTGCAGGTCGTCGTCGTCGGATAATTCGCGCACTTCATCGTCGTCGGATAATTCGCGCACTTCATCGTCGTCGGATAATTCGCGCACTTCATCGTCGTCGGATAATTCGCGCACTTCATCGTCGTCGTAGGACACGCTGAAGTTTTTTGGCAGCTCGTACACTGAGCGGACGTCGTCGTAGGACACGCTGAAGTCTTTTGGCAGCTCGTACACTGAGCGCACGTCGTCGCAGCGCATGTACTGGTACTAGTAGTGGCTGCGGGTTTAGCCGCGCACTGGGCTGAAACTGTGCCTGTTGCTGCGAGCGCCACAAAAACGAGCGCTAGTAGAGATACAATTACTTTCTTCATTCTAGTTCTCCTGTTTTACTGATTGAGGGCTTTCGATGCCCTTGCGTCTGTCGCTCTTTTTCCCATGCTATAAATATATTCTGCATAGAATATTATTTCTGAGCGAACCTTTTGAGCTTATGAGGCCCTTAAGAGCAAATCAGCGTTTGAGTGCTTTAGGCATGCGTCCTCCATGAGCAGTTTTGACGTGCTCCCCTCGTGGGTCTTGAGCACCGTGTCAGAGTCTAGGGCGAGATGGACGGCTCGCGTTTTTCCCGTGGGACGAGAGGGCTGTTCACCCTCTTGCGCAATGTATATATCCGCGCGATTTGAGACCAAAAGGTATGCAATCTGATACAGCAAGCGCCGCAACAAGCGCGACAGCAAATGCACTAGCCGCGCGAGGTATTCCGCTGATCGGGGATAGATTCCCGCAGATAGAAGTTCAAACCACTCACGGCAAGATGACGTTGCCGGATGTTTTTAGCGGCAAGTGGTTCGTGCTTTTTAGTCACCCTGCAGATTTTACGCCGGTGTGCACGACGGAGTTCGTGGCCTTTGCTAAACGATACGACCAGTTCCAACAGCTTGACTGTGAACTCATCGGACTCTCCGTTGATCAAATAGTATCGCACATGAAGTGGACCGAGTGGATCCAGCAGAACCTGAACGTTGAAATTCCGTTCCCTATTATTGCAGACACCGGCAAAGTAGCCTCGATGCTAGGGATGATTCACCCTGGCAAGGCCTCGAATACCGTGCGCGCAGTGTTCATCGTCGATCCGAAAAGCACCGTTCGGTTGATCATCTATTATCCGCAAGAAGTCGGCAGAAATATGGACGAAATTCTTCGAGCCGTGAAAGCTCTCCAAATCGCTGACAAATACGGCGTCGCTATGCCCGCTGGGTGGCCGCAAAACGAGCTTATCGGAAACAAGGTACTTATACCGCCGCCGGCCGACGAAAAGACTGCTAAAGAACGCGCTAAAATGTATGACAACTACGATTGGTGGCTCTGCTACAAAGAGCTCGAAGAGTGATTTCCTACGGTTGAGGCAATATTCATCCGTGAGGCCTGGAGAAAGCAGTACTTGATAAGCCGCGTGTATAATGGAGGATGCATTGACCGATACAGATCTGCCCCGCGATAAGTCGCAGGAGGGTTTGTTCTACGTGTCGCCAGAGGAGCTCGCTAGAAGACTGCGTTCAGACCGGGCACCGCTGGTGCTCGACGTGCGAGACCCTAACGAACTAGAGGGGGAGTTGGGGCAGCTGCCCGGCGCCCTGAATATCCCGCTCGGGCAGCTTCAACAGCGGATAGGCGAACTCTCGTCGGAGGAACGACGGGACATCGTTGTTGTGTGCCGTACGGGAAGACGTTCAGAAGCCGCCGCTCGAATCCTTCGGGACTCGGGATTTGAGCGAGTCTTCGTCTTGAAGGGTGGCATGACGGCGTGGCGGGACGCACACCGATGAACGGCGCCTGACGGTTCCATTGCCGCGCTCTCCAAGCGTGCACCCCTCCAGCGAGGCCAAAAATACCGCACGCAGATCGCTCGTTTGAGTCTTTGGTTTGGCGCGGATTGCTCAGCACGCGGTCCACTCTTTCTGGGAGCCTCGCATTGATCTTCGGGAACGCCTTAGCACGCCGCCGCTTAGTTCGCGTTTCGAATGCAAGCGCGCAAATCAAACGCCTCCCTCAACGTTAAATGGCTGTCGCAGCTCTCCGCGGCAATAAACGAAAATCGTTAAATAAATGAAAGAACGCCTCCACGCAGGTCCTCGCACCGGTCGAGAACACGATCTACCAGGTCCGCGTGGGGCTCCTCTGTGTACCGTTCCTACTGATTTCAACGATTGACCATCTGGTGGTGGCATCACCGTTTGCGAACCGATGGTACGTCAAGAACCTCAAGAAACATGTAAACTACGCGCGCTGGTACGATTATGCGCTGAGCTCATCGGTGATTATTCTGGTGATCGCCCTGCTTAGCGGCGTCTACGACATAGCTGCCCGCATCCCGTTGTCCTGCTTAAACGCAACGATGAACCTTTTCGGCCTGATGATGGAGCTGCACAACCAAAGACGGAAAAAACGGATTGGACGGCGTTTATATTTGGATCATTTGCCGGCGTCATTCCGTGGATAGTCATCGTCCTATACTTCGTCGGGGCGACGCAAAACGCATCAGTACCCACCTTTATCTATTACATCCTCGCGTCCTTGGCGTTCTTCTTCCTCCTGTTCCCCCTCAACGTGTTCTTGCAGTACAAGAAGGTCGGAAGGTGGAATGATTACCTCTACGGCGAGTACGTGTACGTCATTCTCAGTATCGTGGCAAAGACTGCGTTGGCGTGGCAGGTGTTTGCAGGAACGCTAAGATAATCGCGCGTTGACGTCAACAGTCCATTGTGCGCGACCGCCTTTGGTCGCCCCTTCGCGCAAAGGGCGTCTCCTCTCTTTTTGTTTTTTACACAACACCCTTCAAGAAAGGGCGCTGCTCCGCGTTGTCGAGGGGAGATGAGCAAACGAAGTGGCGCGTTGCCGCTATCCTCTTTCGAGCGGGTATCCTCGGCTTTTCCAAGCCCTGATCGCGCCGAGAACGTTGTAGACGCTTGCGTATCCGTGGTGCGCTAGAATGCTCGCAGCGAGACTGGCACGCCCTCCCCAGGAACAGTACACAGCGAGGGGCGCATCCCGCGGCACACGCGCAATCTGCTGTTTGAGGTATCCGACGAAGAGGTGCTGTGCCCCCTTAATATGACTCTCCCTCCACTCGTGATCGTCGCGGACGTCGAGCACGATGACAGCCGCACGGTCCACGGCGTTTTTCAGCTGCTCGACCGAACACGTCTTGAGCCGCGCGATTGGCTTTCCGCGGTTCCGCCAGTCAGGCATTCCGTTACAGAGATAAGCAGCGACGTTGTCAAAGCCAAGCCGATTCAGATACGTCTGAGCCACCTTGGCGTCTCCCGGCCTTTCAGTAACGAGCGCAATGGGCCCCTCATCAGCTAACACCCATCCCGGATAGACGCTGACGCCGTCCAGCCATATGCTGAGTGACCCATGAATGTGCGATCCGGCAAATGCCCCTGGCTCCCGCGTGTCCACAGTGGTTGCTGCATGAGCCTCAATGAGTTTCTCGAACTCGTTAGAGTCTACCTCACTGAGCGTCCGAGGCATCGGAGGTGGGCCTTGAACATTAAGCTCCTGGGTTCTGCTGAAGTAAGGCGGCAGCGAGAGCTCCTGCTGGGTCAGGTAGCGCACGAAGCCGTCTTCGTCCAGCTGAAGCAGCGGATTCGATTGGCGTTCGTAGCCCACGGTGCTGTACGATCTGGTACTCATATGGTTTCCGCAGACGCTTCCTGCGCCGTGAGCCGGATACACGAGAGCGTGATCACCAAGCGGCAAGAGTTTGTCAACGATGCTGCTATGGAGCTTCTTTGATTGTGCGCGGGCTGATTCAGTTCCGAGGAGATCAATCCGCCCGACATCGCCCCCAAAGAGCGTGTCCCCCGTAAATACAATGAGCGGCACGCGGCTATCAAGCCGCTCGTAGACGACAAAACAAAGGCCGTCGTTCGTGTGCCCGGGCGTGCCGAGGACTTCAACCTTAAGGTCGCCAACATAGAATGTTTCGCCTTCGGCAAGGTTATGGTCTCCGTATCGAAAATGGGTCTCCTTGCTGTGCCCGATTTCTGCGTCGGTCTGCCGTTGAAGGTCGAGAGAGCCGGTGACAAAATCCTCGTTGCAGTGTGTCTCGAAGATGTACTTAATTTCGGTGCACTCACGTGCTGCCAGTTCGGCATAGATCGCGCAGTCTCGACGAGGATCGACGACCATCGCCTCGTTGTGGTCAGACAGGAAGTAGCTTTTGTGAGCCAGCCCCTCGGCCGTTACAGTCTTCAGCCGCATTCGTACCTACTTGGCCCTTTGCGTTTATCACATTTTCTGGTCACTCTGAGAAACTCGTTGCAGTGCCACACCCCCCATCGTGCTCGCCCGATAGCCTTGTAAACGGCAATCCGGACCTAACGCGGCACTATCGGGCACCGCAGGCAATCTGTGCGAATCGCGGAGCCAAGCGGCGAGGCAAGCTACGACAAGGATGCGGTAGATCGTCGTCCAGAGTGCCTATCTTCGTAACAAGCTAACCCTTCATATTGTGAGTCAGCGTCGTGTGGCGAAGAAGCCGTGAAACTGCTGTGCAGCGTCATTCAGGAGCTCATTTATGGTGAGGATTCGATGAGATGAAACCCGAGTTCGGTTAGCAATCCGGCCGCTTTCTTTAGGTCGCTTGCTTGGAGAATCAAGATCGCCTTATTCGGCGTTGCGCTCGTGTAAGCGTAGGCGTAATCGATGTTTATGTCGTTGTCGGAGAGCGCACGGCTGATCTCGAACAAGGCCCCAGGCGTGTCGGGCATTTCAAGGCCAATCACCTTTGTTTCAGAGACGGAAAAACCGGCCCTTCTTAGGCGGCGCAGAGACGCATCTGCATCATCAACGACGAACCGAATGATGCCAAATTCGCCGCTATCAGCGATCGTAAAAGCGCGTACGTTTATTCCGTTTTCAGAGAGTATTTTCGTCGCGCTTGCAAGCCGGCCGGGTTTGTTCTCGGCAAACAGCGTGATCTGCTTCAACATTTTGCTTGTGACCATTCGCATCACGACCTCGTTAACCTAAATCTGTCGCAGGTCGATGACCTTCTGCGACTTTCCTGATGACCGAGGTAGGGTGCCTCGTTCCACGAGTTCCACCTTTGCGTTCACCATGAGCACATCGCGCAGCTGCTTCGCGACCCGTTCTTCCAGCTGCATCAACGCGCCGACTCGGTCGCTCAGCGTGCTCTCCGTTACTTCAATCTTAACCGCCATGACGTCCATGGGGCCGGCTCGGTCGACCACGATCTGGAAGTGGTCACCGACTTCCGGAATTTGCATGAGCACCGATTCGATCTGGCTCGGAAACACGTTCACGCCTCTGACCACGATCATATCGTCAACGCGCCCTTGAATGCGCATGATTCTCGGATGGGTTCGACCACACTCGCACTCTTCCCACACCAGTGAGGTGATATCACCCATCTTGTACCGGATGAGCGGCAGGGCTTCCTTTGACAGCGTCGTGACAACGAGTTCGCCTTTTTCGCCCTCTTCGACGGGGCCGCCGTAATCGTCGACGATCTCGATCAAGAAGTGATCTGCCCACACGTGGATGCCATTCTGAGCGGAACATTCAGTAAAGAGCGGACCGCTCATCTCAGACGTGCCGTAGATGTCATAGGCCTTGATTCCAAGGTTCTGCTCGATGCGCTTGCGCGATTCGAGCGACCAGGGCTCAGCTCCAAGGATACCTACTCGCAGCCGCGTCTGCGACGCTATGTCGATATTCATTGACTCGGCAACTTCGCCGATGTGGAGAAGATATGACGGCGTGCAGGCGATCGCCGTCGTTCCGAGATCTTTCATGAGGCTTATCTGTCGCGTCGTGGTGCCCGCGCCTATGGGGAGGACGGCTGCGCCAATCTCCTCGACGCCGTAGTGAAGGCCGAGCCCCCCCGTAAACAGTCCGTAGCCGTACGCGACTTGGACGACGTCACCGCGTCCGAGCCCACACGCGGTCAGCGAGCGCGCCAAGCAGGTCGTCCAAACGTCAATGTCGTTGGCGGTGTAGCCGACAACGGTCGGAACGCCTGTTGTGCCGCTTGAAACATGAAATCGCACGATCTGGCTTTGTGGCACCGAGAACATGCCGGTCGGATAGGTGTCCCGCAGGTCGGTCTTGCGCGTGAACGGCAGCTGCTGGATGTCCTCGAGTGATCGTATGTCGGCTGGAGAAAAGCCGGCTGCCGCAAAAAGCTTCTTGTAGAAACTGGAATATTCGTACGCGTTTTCGACTACCCGTCTGAGCTTGCGTTCTTGCAGCTGTTTGAGCTCTTCCGCGGACAATCGTTCGACCTTTGGATTCCAGTACTCCATAGTGAATCAGCCCCGTCTGTCTCTGGCACTAATCATTGCGATTTTAGTACTTTAACGTTATGAGTCGCAGCGTTCAGTCGAACAGCACGCCAGGGGCGCTGGTCGGCCATTCTAAAAGTGCGTCAACGAGCGTTGAACAACTCGGGCTGCGCCTCTGGCAGTGACTGAGGATGAAGAAACTTTGTGACGGCATACCGCACCGATCTAAGCTTGGCGCGACTAAATTCCTCTGCCCGTGGTCTCCTGAGATGCACCGCGGCGCGATCAGTCGGGTTCCTCGCATCGATGAACCGCCTGTTCCGGTGACAGCGCGAAGAACGCCAGCCGCGTTATATTACTTACTAATATATCAACAAATTATATATAGAAACTGAAACTACTAAATAATAGGCAAATGTGCTGAGTGCGTTTAAACCCACTCACGTGCTTTTTATGCAACCGGATCAACAATGAAAGCCATCGAAACAAAAGATCTCGTCAAGCGGTTTGAAGACGTTGAAGCCGTGAAAGGAATCAATTTGGAAATTGAAGAAGGGGAGCTTTTCGGGCTGCTCGGACCCAACGGAGCCGGCAAGACGACGACCATCTCCATGCTGTGTACCATTACGAAGCCCACGAGCGGCTCAGCGACCGTCTTCGGGCACGACGTGAAAAAAGAATCCAGCACCGTGCGGGGAATGATAGGCATCGTGTTTCAGGAACCCAGTCTCGACGATAACCTTACCGGGAAAGAAAACCTCGACTTCCACGGCCGACTCTACAAAGTGCCCAGAAATGAAATCGCTGAGAGAATCAGCGACGTCCTTGAGCTCGTTGAACTCGCTGATAAAGCCAACGTGATCGTCAAGAAGTATTCTGGTGGTATGAAGCGGCGGCTAGAGATCGCGCGCGGCCTGCTCCACCACCCCAGGGTCCTTTTCCTCGACGAGCCGACGCTCGGGCTTGACCCGCAGACCCGGCTTCATATCTGGGAGTACATAGAGAAGCTCAATAGAGAAAAGAAGATCACGATGATCCTAACCACTCACTACATGGACGAGGCCGACAAGTTGTGCGACCGCATCGCCATTATCGATCACGGGAAGATCGTTGCGATGGACACTCCCGAGAACCTTAAACACGACGTTGGCGGCGACGTCGTGATCATGACCGTGCCAAACGGGAGTGAGCAGCTCAAGACTAAACTCGAACAGCTCGAATTCGTGAAGTCGACCCAACTCGTTGACGGCACGTTGCGGCTGAGCGTCGACAAAGGCGAGACCGCGATACCGATTTTCATGGACGTGGCGCGCGAAGAGGGGATCGCCGTGCCCTCGATTGCGCTTCACGAACCCACATTGGAGGACATCTTCATTAAGTACACCGGACGGGAGATTCGGGCTCAAGAGGCGAGCGGGTTCGCTGGTTTCCATGGCCCCGGGAGACGGTAGCGATGCCAAACGGACGCACGGCTTTTATGGGTGACATCTATTCGATTTGGCTCCGGGAGATGACCCGGTACGTCAGAGCTCGGTCGCGGGTCGTTACCTCGCTCATAACTCCCCTGCTGTGGCTCATCATATTCGGGACCGGATTTAGCTCATCCCTGTCGATCGGCGGAACAAGCGGCACTAATTACATAAACTTCCTCGCGCCTGGGATCCTCGGCATGACGGCCCTCTTCACCTCGATATTCTCCGGCATGAGCGTGATGTTCGACAAAGAATTCGGTTTTCTCAAAGAAATCCTCGTCGCCCCCGTTTCGCGGACGTCTATCGTCATCGGAAAGGCCCTAGGGGGAACGACACAAGCGGCAATACAGGCCTTGCTGATACTCGCCCTTTCCACGTTCATCGGGGTGAAAATATCGAGCACGCTCGGAATTGCAGGCGCCGTGGTGCTCATACTCGTCACCCTGTTCTTTCTCGGCATGGGTTTTGTCGGGCTGGGGATTAGCATCGCCTCTCGGCTCGAGAATATCGAGGGCTTTCAAGTCGTTGCTAACCTCCTCGTGCTGCCCATCTTTTTCCTGAGCGGCGCATTCTTCCCGGTCACGTCGCTTCCGAACTGGATGAAGGCGCTTGTGGACATCAATCCGCTTTCGTATGGGGTTGACGCGATGCGTTACGCCGTCACCGGACTGCACTCGTACGCCCTGACGACTGATCTTGCGGTCGTCGTCGGATTCTTTGTACTGATGACGGTTGTCGGTTCGATCTTATTTAGAAACGTGCGCTGAGCCGTGAGCTCATCGGCGGGAGCCCAAAAAAGAGAAAAGTGCGCGACTGGCAGTTCGATAGTTTGGCGCGATCCGGGTTTAAGCGAATTTCTCCGGATCTCTGTCAAACATCGCCTTGCAGCCAGGAGCGCAAAAAAAGTACTTCTTGCCCTTGTATTCGCTGACGTACTTCGCCGTCGTTTCATTGACGTCCATGTTGCAAACGGGATCTTTCGTCATTTTTCCCTCAAGGACCTTGTGTTGTTAACGTTTAATACACTAACTCAGTCGACGGCGCGTGACGATTTGCAGCTCCACAAAAAATCGAACAGTTCCACGAGCAGTCGGTAGGTCACGTCAGCTGCGGGGACGAGAAACCCGCACGACATATCTTGGTCGTAACCCTCTTCGGCCACTCGCGGGAAAAAAATGAGGCCGCGAAGCTCGTTGACGAGGAGTATCGTGCTGACTCTATCGACGTACCGGACATCGGGGCTTTCTGTTCCGGCTGTGTTCTTCAGAAGCACTTTGACTTCTGACGCGATGAGTCCAGTCTGGTCCACGGCGTAATTCAAGACCCACAGAAACCGCTTCGCTTCACGCACGATATCGACGGCAGCCGCGCTAAGCAGCTCACTATCCTGGAGCAGCGACTCGCCGAGGTCTGCCGGCAAACGCTTAAGGTGTGCGGGAAGCTCAGCCGCACTGTGGCGCTCCCAATACTCTAATAGGTCGTGAACGTCGCTTATCCCTTCAATGAAGGTTACCAGAACCTTTCCGTATTCAGATATGACGTAGTCCCCGTTAGGGAGCTGAGAGACGAGTCCCACATCCTCCAAGCGGCGAAGGTGTCGCACCGCTTCGTGCACGAGCAAGCCAAACCGTCGGCAAATGTCGATCACTGACGTCCGTTCGTCCAGCTGGTTCAAGATGTCGAGCCGGCTCACGTCCGAAAGTGACAACAAAAGCCTCGTCAGTTCATAGGAACTCCGTATGGGCATAGTCTCTTCGTCTAGCGTTTTGCTGCCGGCGCGTGCATGCGTACGGTAAGAAACGTATAAATAACATTCCCTTTTAGAGTTTAGTGCGGAGGCTGGCCTTGAAAGAGCTTTGCGAGGACGTCAAGCGCGAATTGTCACAAATCTTAGCAGCGCTCGATCCGCGGGAGACGCGGAAGCTGCACGTTGTGTGTACGCCCAGCTTCTACTTGGATCATTTCGTGCAGGTCGACGATCTGAGCTCGTTTTGCAGTGCGCTTCAGGCGAAGTACGCCGGCGGCGGTGGCAACCTTCCCGGCTTCGTTCAGAACGTGCTATCAGGCGGCGGTGCGGCAAATACTGCAATCGCGCTGTCGCGACTCGGGCTTAGCTCCCATTTCATCGGCCGGACAAGTGAGCTTGGATATCACGTTTTGAAGTTCTTCGCCGAAAATAGCGGCGTTGACGTCGCCCACGTGAAGACCGACGGCAGATTGGGACAGACCCTCGCTCTCGAGATTGGCGAGCGACGAATCAACGTTATGCTCAACGACGTCGGCTCGAACTATGACTTTGCCTTCGACAGCCTGCGCGATACCGATCTCGAACTCATCGAAAACAGTCAGCTCGTCACCGTGCACGATTGGGGGACCAACGTCGTGGGTGGCACCGATCTTGCCGTGAAGACGTTCGCCTACGCGAAGCAATACAACGTGAAGACGTACTTCGACTCGGCAGATCCGAGCTCCCGCGTCCATGACCTCACCGAACTCCATGAAAGCGTGATCGCGAACACTAACCTTGATATGCTAAGCCTCAACCAAAATGAGCTCGAGAAGCACACCGGGGAGGCCGCCCTTGAGCGCGCGATCGCATTCAAGCGCCGAGTTGTCTCACGCGTTGATTATCACACGCCCTGGTATGCGGCGTCGATCGACGATATCGTGACGTTGTTCCCCGCATATGACGTGGAGCTGCACCGATCCACCGGCGCCGGTGATGCCTGGAACGCTGGCAACATCTTTGGTGAGCTGCTCGGTCTGGCCCCCGCACTGCGCCTGTGCCTCGCGAACGCGGTGGCGGGCTACTACGTATCAAGCAGACGCGGGGTCCACCCCACCATCGATGATCTGGTAGCGTTCGTCAAGACTGAGAAACTGCGCCCTTTGCCGGCGGAAGTCACGAACGTCGCAAAATAGACAATAATCCTGCAAATTCAGCGCGGTGCAAATCTGTGGTGAGACGCGATATCGCGCACGCCGTTATGGCACGCGACCCGTAACGAGCGGTACGACGGTTATTCGTCCCGCTCCACGCCAATTTCTGTATAGAACCTGCGCGTCACGACCTCTTCGACGAGGCTGAGGAGCGTTTTTCGGTCCCTGACGCCGGTGAAAACGCCGAGGGGAATCTGAGCAGCAGCGGCGTTTGAATGGCCGCCTGCTGAGCCGATGTCGCCGAATGCTTGGCTCATGACGGTGCCGATGTTGACGCGGATGTCCTTGCTCCGCGCGGATATGTGAATCTTTTCTTCGTTGAGCCCGAAGATGGCGACGGCCGTTACCCCCTCGAGGTTGAGCACGTAGTCGGCCGCCTGCGCGAGCGCATCTACGTTGTGCATAAACCCGACGCACGAGACAAGGTAGCTTCCGCTGATGTGCTTGTTGTGAATGGCCTCGCCGATTATGTCCAGCGTCTCCATTGACATTGTCGGCGATTCAATCTGGTTGAGAATCTCTCTGTCGGAGAGCTGCATGAGCTTCATTGCGGCAGCGAGATCTGCCGGGGTCACGTGCTTTTTGTAGTCATGGGTGTCGATGCGTATGCCGTAAAGCAGAGCCGTCGCGAGCCGCTTGTCGATGTCAATGTCGAGCTCGTCGAGATAGTTCGTCAATATCGTCGCCGTTGATCCCACGTCCCTGATATCGGTGTACAGGACGCGTTGTTCGGGAATCCCGTGGTGGTCGATGATGATTCCGACTTTGTCCAAGCTTGTGAGTGGGTTATTCGCCCCGGGCGTCCCCGAATCGACCAAGGCGAGCATGTCGTACTCGCTCGGATCAACCTCGTCGACGTGGACTAAGTCGATGTCGAGCAGGTTTACGAAAGCTCTGTTTTCCTGTCTGCTGATCTCTCCGTGGTAGATTATCGCAGCTTCCGTGTCGACGCTCGCGGCGATCTGCGCGAGCGCGAGCGCGCTTGCGATCGAGTCGGGATCGGGGTTATCGTGGACCAGTATGCCGAGCTTCTTTATGCTTTTGAGAATTCCGTGAAGTCGATTCGCAGACCGCTGCGATTCTGCCTTCTGGAGGTCGTGCAACGTGGCGTTAGCGATAAGCGCCGACGGGTAGACGACTGCGTCGGCCCCCAACTCTTCGAGCTTATCTTTGCTGAGCGGGTCGGCCGCTCGGACGATCACAAAAACGTCTGGCTCCCTCTCCTTGATCACGCTTAGCGCCTTGGTGTTCGCGTTGACGTCAGAGCTGAGAATCATAACGATCTCGAGATCAGGCGTGAGCAGATCGGTGATGACCTCCTCCTTTGTGATGTCACCGACGTGCGCGTCAAAATTCTGGTCACGCAGCGTCTCGACCCGTTTCGCGTTCTTCTCGATGATGGTAAACATCCTGCCACGTTGAGTGAGTTCCTTGGCGACGAGAAAGCCGACGCTGCCTGAGCCGAGTATCGCGTACGTTATCCGTTCGTCATTCTTGAGGGGTATGCCTTGCTCGAAGGTTGTCGAATTATAAGCCGAAATAAGCCACCACCTGCTTTCGCTGGATTGAAGCCTCAAATCCAGTTTGGGTAAGCTATATATGTAGAAGGGGTATAAGAGCATATGCCAGGGCCGGTAGCTTAGTCAGGCAGAGCGTTGGGCTCTTACGGTATTCTTGCTGTGACCTGTTGACCAGAGATACCCAAAGGTCGAGGGTTCAATTCCCTCCCGGCCCGCGTATTTGTGGGGCTGTGGCCTAGTCAGGAATGGCGACGGGCTCCAGCGGTAAAGTTCTCGATATGATGAGCAACGGGTCAACTGATGACTCGGGGACGCTTGAGTCAGGTGATGTCCCGTTGGAGCACTGATCGGAGAGACCCGTCGATCGTGAGTTCAAATCTCTCCAGCCCCATTTTTTGCTATGTGGCCGCCGAGTTGGCGCTTGGCGCCAGTGTAAATCGGCAGATTGAGCTTTTTTAGTGAGGTCTCGTAACGCATGGCTTGGTAGCGTCCAGCTTGCGAGTTGTTTTAGAATTGAAGCGCTTGATGTCGACGAATGTGCTCTCGTGAGCTGTAATGTGACCAAAACGTTAAGTATGTATACACCTTACTTTAGCCCGAGAGTCCCGTGGTGTAGTGGTCAATCATGCGGGCCTTTGGATTCATGTGGTCTTGGGCCACTGATAGAAGAAAGCCCGCGACTGCGGTTCGAATCCGCACGGGACTATCCGTATTTCGAGGCTGTGCCGAGGTGGGGTAGCATGGTAATCCTATGGCCCTGTGGAGGCCACGACGCGGGTTCGAATCTCGCCCTCGGCCTTTGATTTTTGATTTTTATGCTCGAAAGAGCATTCTTTTGGAAGAAGAGCTGATTTTAGAGTTCTAATCTCTGATTCAAGTTCTAGCAAGCGGGATTCGACGTTACTTAGGCCATCGGGTTGTATAACTTTAGGCAAAAGTTGTATAACTTTTGAATCCGGTTGTATAACTTCAGAAGGCCCTGCCCGGTTATTGAAAGTCACAAGAAGTGCCCGTCTGTTATCGTGCTGAGTTTCAAATATCTCTGCGACCTTCCCAATTTCGTTAGCGCAGGTCTTAGGCAGCCTGATAAACGGGTAAGTAACGCCCGCTTTGGCGTTCAACTTGGTGACCTTTGATTTTCCGGTGTGCTGCATAACGACACCACGCATCAATCGACGGTGATTAGGTATTATTCAGGGCTGCTAGAATATTAGTTTACTTGACAGGTCGCGTAAGACAGATTCGAAACATCTGCATTACAACCACGCTAACGGTAGCCGGATGATCGCAGCGACGGCTTAGAGCTTTGAACGCTGATTTTGTGTGTGCAGATCGGTCGCATATTCTGACAATCGTGTCTTTTGAGCATAGTTGTTACGATTAACCCCTTTTTGACTCTTTGTTGTGTCTGGATTAGCCTTGACACTATCATCATCTTTAACCATTCAGTGCCCTTAGTAATACAGTTAATTTTCTGAGGTGATACTGTCACGATGAGCATAGAAACTATAAAACCGTTTCAGTGCAAGGGCCAGTGGTGGCTCCCAGAAAAACCCGACGAGCGTGTCTCAGGAATATTGACTTACGTTCCACAAGAAGGGGCCTCCCTCGCATTGATTGGATCTTTCACTGACTCCGTTACAGCTCTCACAGGTTCATTCTCGCTGGAAATCGTATTAGGCGAATCTGATCTGGGTTTTGTTACTTTGCACGACTGCATCGAAACCCAGCTTACGATTGGTTCAACAAGCAGCTCCAACTTGAAGGTAAGAAATGTCTTGCTCGGCCATCATTTTTCGAATGAAACAGACATTAAATTCGAGAAACTCTTTGTGCGCTATTCAAGTCTAGATGAGTGGGTCAATCGGTCTGGGTTCGACAAGAAGGTCTTAGCAGAGAACGTTCACCCCCCTTTAAAGAGACTAAATGTCGTTTATGAATTTCCACCATCGGTCGATGCAGCTTTGAGCGCAGACTGCCGCATATCAATACATTTCCAAGCGAACCCGCCAACGCTTACATTCCATCAGAAAGAAGCGTGCATCGTTCAGCAAAATTATGTTGGGCTAACGTTTGCTAGTCAAAGAGACTTACGAGACTGTTACGAAACGCTGTTTCACTTGCGTAACTTCCTCACGCTTGCGATCTCAGCGCCTATATACCCGCTGGAGCTTCGAGGCCACGTAGAAGACCTCAAAGAGCCAATAAAGATCTTTTTCGAGCAGCGGTACATGCCAAAAGAATTAGAGCCAGTTCCGCCGTTCAAGATGCTTTTCACACTTGATTGCCGTTGCGTCGTCGTTCGAATGCGCCGCTCCGCGTGAATGCCTTAGGACCGTTCTTTATCGCACACACCTTGGTCACGTCAGGTGCCATCCCAAGAGCTTCAACACGCAAGTTCGACATCGCCCCAATACTGCATATACACATCATAAACGTGCTGAGGCAGCTGATGTTAATAGTTTCTACATGTGTCCAGGCAGCTGATGTTAATAGTTTCCACGTAGGCTTCTAAGTCGGAGCCTCTATAGGGCTCCCTTGTTGCAAATAGGCTGGTGTTACACGCGCTCAAGGGTCTGCCTTTACGAAGATGCTTGCGTATGTCCAAGTAAAACGGCCATTTTACTCCATCCTTATCATTTCTGCTTTTTGGCCTTTTTCCTTGGTGTTGAGGCTCTGGCGCCACCGCCTAGGGCGATTGATAATCCGAGAATATAGCCGAGATTGTACCAGAAACCATCGTTTCCAGCCTGATAGATAGTGATATTAGAGTCAAACCAGCTGACAATGAACGCTAGAATTACGATAATTCCTTGCCAGAGGCCCAGAAAAAAGCCAGCTGGCTGAGCAGATACTGTTGCCATTCCAAGCCGATTGATTGCAACATATACAGCGAAAGCGATTAGGGCAACTCCTATAAGAACAAATAGGGGTATAAACTTCTTCATTTTTTCTTCCATCATGCCTCCATTCTATTCTTTATTACTATTATAACAACCGTAGGCGCCATTGTATGCTCCAAGGGACGACAAAATGTGCAGCAAAAGAAAAAAGAAAAGGGGAAAAAGCCCTTTCACGCGGTCACTACTACGGTGTGCGCTGCGCGGTCTCCAATCCGCTGTTTCGTGTCAGACGTCCATATGAGAATCGCACCGAGCAAGAACGGGATAATGTACGGTATTGCGTCGATGATCAGCAGTAAGGAACGCACGAGTGCGTCAACATAGCCAATCTTTGAGCCGTCCTCTTTGACCACTTTGATCTTAAGGGCCATCATTCCCACCGTCTGTCCATACGCTCCCAACAGGAGAGTGAAATAGAAGAGCACGATGAGTGCTGATATGAGGCTGCCGACTCCTGCGAGCGGATTTGCTGTGGTGGATACGTGAAAGGTCCCGTTAGCAAAACTCGCGCTGTTGAAGACGGACGTTTCCAAAGGACTGGCGAAAACTGATGCGATAATGCCAGCAATAATGACATCAATAAGAAGAGCTACGAATCTGACACCGACGCTACGGTACTGCAGCGGGGCTGGGGTCATTTCAGGCGCTGGGGTCATTTCAGGGGCTGGGGTCATTTCATTTGCCATTCGTTCACCTCCTTGTGGCTTTATCGCGTAACTACGTGTCTGGCAGGTAAAAGCTTATTGATCGTATTCAACATGGATAACACTTTTCTAAAAGACTTTTTAGACCATTTAAACAGGCTCTGACGATTTTTAACACTACTAAGCGAAGATGTCCCAGCGCGAGTGGTGGCGCGAGAGGAGGAGCATATAGTGTTGAGTCCCTTCTAACTGGCTTCTTTAAGGGGCTTAAATAGCTAAATAGGGGCATATAGTCATTCTCTAAATGCCAGCCATATAGCTTTTTTCCATATGGAACCACTCCAGAGCAAGACGGCGCGACCGATATACAACGCATGATTTCTCGCGGCTTATAGACCTATCCTACGTGCAGGGAGCACTAAAAATGGAATTGAGAGAGACTAACGGGTTATTTCTCACTTCTGAATAGACTGCGATTGCTCACTTAGCACCGCCTGTACATTTTCCTCTAAGACGTTCAGCGCGGGCGGTTAGCACAGCTAGGTTAATCTGCCATCATCGAAGTGTCATCGATACCTCATCGATACTGAAATCAAAGCAAGAACGGTAATATTTAATATTCAATGCCGCATTTTAGCGTGCCATTTTGATTTGAATTTTGAATTAGAGGTAAGAAAGGGCCTAAAATGAATCCAATAACGAAAATAGCAAAACGATACGTCAACGTGCCAGTGAGAAAGGCGTTGTTGTTGTTGATTGGTGTCACCATCATTATTTCGGTGGCTGGCTGCACATCTTCGACTAGCTCTAGTCCTACGCCGACTGTATCGGCAGCACCAACTGGAGCGGCAACGGCAGCACCAACTGGAGCACCAACATCCGCGGCACCAACATCAGTTGCCGCCTGGATTAGTTCCGCAACAGCATCCTTGACTCGTCAGGGGTATACGTTCACATCTCCATTTGTAGCGCAAACAAACAGTAATCTCGGCACTAACGTCTATTCCGCTACCGCAGTAAAAGGGGGAACTACGGTCAAAATCCTTGCAGAACAGACATCCCAGAGTAATGCAACCTCACGGTTTAACGATATGGTATCATACGTTAAAGGACAGGGATATTCGGGAGAAGCGGCCTCAAGTGCATCAGCGGCGTATAATGCTTGGGGAGGGGCTAACGCCAGCGGCGGCATAGCGAACGTTGCAATGACACTGCTAGGCAACGGTCAAGCAATGGTGTTGGCAGAGATGATGCAGTCGTAATGACAGTATAAAGATGGGTAACCATCTCCTTATTTTTAATTATTGACAGGAATGGAATCAAATTTCAAGCGGGCCTTGAGAAAGATCGTGCAATAATTAGGCAAAATGACGTTTGAGTTTTCGCTGGTTTATCAGGGAATGGTGAGTTCCACGTCCTTCCAATATTGCGTGTGCACATTGTAGTTTTCAGGCAGCGGTAGGTACTCCACTCGACACCGCGAACGCCGTGCGCGCATAACGGCCTTGACTCGGACTAGGAGCTGTAACACAAGTTTGTTACAGCAACGCTTATTTACACCGAGCGTATAGTGTTTGGTTTCAAAAAAACGGTGGTTAGGTAATCAATGCCGAGACCAACACACGCGCGGAAGTGATAAGATATCCAAGTTTTTCATACGATGGCACGTTGACAATTCCAAGATGCCTGCCACTCCTGAAGAGACTGGGAAGCTCCTTATATCGATGCTCGAAACGGTGGAAGCCGGTTTGCACACTGGCAAGCTTAATGACTGGGGGACAGCTCGGCAACGGACAGGACGGATACGCGATTAGTGAGTTAAACGAGGAGGCGCTTTTCGTTTGCATGCTCCAGTGGATGCCGTTCATAACGTTTGAGGTATTTCCGGTGGTCAGTGCCGACCAGTCGATGGAAGCACTCGACAAAGCAGTTGCGGCGCTGCAGTCTCCGTAAAAGCGCTTCGGCGGTGCAGGAGAAAAGAGGAGAGGCCTTACACATTAAGCGGATGAGCT
>Ga0224516_1000076_pt1 | contig 24548 bp, 18 predicted proteins | sample IRFST0metaG_FD_179884 | JGI IMG/M metagenome (GOLD analysis project Ga0224516, IMG submission 179884) | Peat soil microbial communities from Stordalen Mire, Sweden - IR.F.S.T0 | ecosystem: Environmental > Terrestrial > Soil > Wetlands > Peat | place: Sweden: Norrbotten County, Stordalen Mire... | reverse complement strand
TTTTTTGTTGTCACATCCAAGCGACTTACTTAGTGTAGCACTTGGTTTGAATCTTGTCAACATCTTTTTTAAAATCTGTAATACTCTTTTTTTCAAAGGTTTTTATCAAATTCTTTTAAGTTGTTTATGTCTCTTAGCGACGTTTTTTATCTTAACATATATACTTACCTTAATTATTATAAGATAAGCTATTTATCAAGTTTAAATCCATAATTCTTTACTATTCTATATCTTTCTACATAATTCTATTATAGACACACTAGGCATAGTTAATTGAACAATATCCCTATTACATCTGCTTTTTACTTCATTTTTCATATTTCTACATTTTCAAATTTATTATATATGCTCAAATTTTAAAACTCTTGTGCTCTTAGAATTTAAATTTTCATGCTCGATATACTTTTTTTGTTACTCATCATTGTTTAAAATCTTCCTTTACAACATAATAAGTTGCATGATCCTCCCATTTCCCATTAATCAAAAGATATTTTTCATTTATCCCAATTAACTTAAAGCCACACTTAGTTAGCACCATTCTTGATTTTTCATTATTTATTAAAGCTGATGCTTCTATTCTATGAAGTTCACATTCATCAAATGCATATTTAAGAACTAAGTTAACACTTTCCTTCATGTATCCCTTGCTTTCCTCATCTTTATCTATTGAATAACCTAATATAGCATTCTTAAAAGATCCATATAAAATTCTTGAAAGCTTTATCTTCCCAATTAATCTTGTTTCTTTAAATATTCCAAGTTCAATAGTTTTTCCATTTAAAAACTCCCTATAGCTCTTATTCAGCATTCTTCTTTGAGTTTCTAGTGTATAAAAATCACTATCTTTAGTTGGTTCAAACGGTTCAAGATGTTTTATATTTTTCTTATAATATTCTAATATTTCTTCTGCATTACTTGGAGATAAGTTTTTAAGTGTCACATTTTTTCCCTTTAATTCTACTAATGAATATCTATTCATTTGATTATATTCTACTCGAGTTATGCCAAATGATAATTCATCAAAATATTCTCCTTTTATATACTGATTTTGATTAAATATTCCTTCTAAAGTAAATCCTAAATCTACAAACGGATTTATATCTATTTTTTCCATGACTTTAATATTAACTTTAAAAATATTTACATCTTTAAATGTTGCTTTTAAAATAAGAGTTAATGTACTATTTAATAGTTCATAATTATATTCTCTATAGAACTTGAAATTTATATTACATGTTTTATTTGAACCCTTTAATTCTGGTATCTCAAATCTACCAATAATAATATCATTTTTCTCTTTTATCAAATATTCTGTTTGGCTTAATTTATCTGGTTGTATCTTTACACTTACATTTGATTCCATATACTTTTCTCCCACATTATATAAACATATGTATTTTTGATTTTACATTTTACTATTCTTACATATTAGAAATCATTCAACATTTTTGTTGAATCTCCTTTTGGTGATTCTTCTAAACTTATGTTTTATATAACTTTTCTACTATAATATTAATTATTAATTACATTCCTTCACATTTACCTAATATTTATTATATCATTTCTTTATTAATGGTGCTAAGTCATATTGGAATTCATTTTCTAATAAATTAAAATATTTCTAAATTTTAGTTTTTCTTAAAAAATTACAATTGCATAAAAAAACAATGACCCTAATAGCAATTTTTTCTTATTTTGCTATAGGATCATTGTTTTATATATCTCACTCATTTATATTAGCAATTACTACTTGAAATTAAATTTCTACATATTTAATCCTAAATTAATTTACTCCCAATATATCTCTTATAACCTCGCCACCAATTATCATCCCCGCAACTGGGGGAACAAAAGATATACTGCCTGGTATTTGTCTCTTAATTGCACATTTTTTAGTGCCTCCTGTACAAACGCATCCAGTTTTACAAGTTACAACGTCATCAGAGGCAGGTTTTATGGGCATTTCTTCTGAATATACAACTTTTAATTTTTCTACGCCTCTTTTGCGAAGCTCATGTCTCATAACTTTAGCTAATGGGCATACTTTTGTTTTGAAAACATCTGTAACTTTAAATTGAGTTGGATCTAATTTATTTCCTGTTCCCATGGAACTCATTATCCTTATACCTTTTTTATAACAATATTCTGCTACACCAAGTTTTGCTGAAACTGTGTCTATTGCATCAACAACATAATCAACATCATCAGAAATTATTTCTGATATATTTTCTTGTGTTATAAAAACTTGATGTGTTATAACAATACAATCTCTATTTATAGAAGCTATTCTCTCTTTCATTACTTCAACTTTTGGCTTACTTATACTATTATATGTAGCATGTACTTGCCTATTTAAATTTGTTAAACAAACAGTATCATCATCAACAATAATTAATTCTCCAACTCCAGCTCTGGCAAGCGCTTCAATAGTATAGCTTCCAACTCCACCTACTCCTAAAACAACCACTTTGCTATTTCTTAATTTATCTAATCCATCTTTACCTATTAAAAGTTCTGTTCTTGATAAAGAATGTTGTGCCATCATACGTTTCTCTCCTTATTTATATCATTCTTAAGCATACTCACTTGTTATTCTCTTGAATATGCCTATATTCTTAATTGCTATTATAACATAAAATAAATCGAATTTAGTTATATATATATCATAAGTATACAATTTATCTAAAATTCATATATATATTATTTAATCATTAATTTACTACTTTCTCTATGAAATCAGTAAATTAATGATTATAATATAAATTGATATTATGTATATTTAATAATTATATTTATGTATTGTCTCCAAATTAAGTAGTACAATTGTGCAATATAACGTTATTTATACTTATGACATATTTAAAAAAGTTTATATATCTAATTAAATATTTTAGGAGGATTATTTTTATATGACTATTGGTATAATTGCTGCTATGGCAGAAGAACTAGAAATTTTATTAAAGGATTTAACTCTTGAAGGCAAAAAAGAAAAAGCTAACATGACTTTTCACAAAGGTAACTTATATGGAAAGAACGTTGTAGTTGTAGTTTGTGGGATTGGTAAGGTTAATTCAGCTATATGTACACAAATATTAGCATCTGAATACAACGTTGATAAAATTATAAATGTTGGTGTTGCAGGTGGAATTGGTAAAGAAATTTACCCTGGTGATATCGTTGTTGCAGAAAATTTAGTTCAACACGATATGGATACTACTGCTTTTGGAGATAAAATGGGACAAATTCCAAGACTTGATACATTTGATTTTAAGTGTGATAAAGAAATGGTTTCTTTAGCTAAAAGAGCTTGTGAAGAAATTTCAGAATTAAATAGCTTCACAGGAAGAATTGCTTCTGGAGATCAATTTGTTGCAAATCTTGAAAAAATTCAATGGCTTGATACAGAGTTCGGCGCAATTTCTTGTGAAATGGAAGGTGCTAGCATAGCTCAAGTTTGTTACTTAAATTCAATCCCATTTGTAGTTATAAGATCAATTTCTGATAATGCAAATAATGGAGCACATATGGATTACCAAAAATTTATTCCTGTTGCAGTAAAAAACTCAACTAGAATATTAAAACAAATGCTTAAAATGATGTAATACACTCTCGGCTAAGTTATATAAAAGAAGGTAATAATTGAAAAATTTGCTTAAAATCAAAGAGCAGATGTACATTAATGCTTGTACATCTGCTCTTTCTTAGAAACTGATTTTTATGTTGTCCGCCAACTGGGTACGCCCACATGTCGTACATTGCCTTAGGGATTTTTACGTTGCCCATCACCAACTGTATATCTTAAAAGATATACTCTTCTGCCGGATTGAAGTGTCAGTTCACTAAGATAAATTTATTTTTTATCTTATTTGTATTATACAGCCTTTTGTAAATGTTTTCAATACTTTTTTTGATTTTCATCTAACTATTTTAGTACAATGCATATGCACTTATAAGTTTAATTATACAATTTACTCAAAAATCTAAAAAGCACTTAAAAATAATATTCAAATTGTTTTTAGGTGCTCAGTAAATCTAGTTTGTGTTTTCTACTTAGGCACAATCAAAAAGTTAAATTATTAAGTCCTATTTCAAGTTAAAGTTCGTTAATTCCCCTTGAAGTTTGCGTGATATTTCTTGTAGATTATCTGCATATTGAGTAAGTTCATCCATTGTAGCAACATTCGCAACTTCTTGTATTGAATTTGATACTTCTGATATTGAAGCTGTGGTTTCTTCTGACATACTTGATATGTTAATTGATGCTTCAAGTAAATCTGAAGATGTACTATAAATTTTCAATTCTAAATTCTATAAGGTTTTCTAATATAAAAGATCATAACCCCTTAGGAACAGTGTCGAAACCATTTCTAATGGGCTAATCACTTGTTTTATATTACTTTAATTTAACAAATGTTTATTTCCATGTTATACTTGCATCTTTTCTAGGAACAGTTCTTGCATATTTTACATTTGGATATCCAATAACCATGCAAGTTACAATTTCCTTTTTTCCTTCTAATCCAAGTAATTCTCTCATTTTTTCATCACCTTCTGATGCCAATGCAAAAAATCCACTAAAGAATGTTCCAAGTCCTTGCGCATTAGTCATAAGTTCCATGTTAGAAGATGCTAAAGCTGCATTTACTTGTGAATCAGATACTACAAGAATTAATGCTGGTGCATTAAAGAACAACTTATCGTTCTTAGGATCTTCTTTATACTCCTCGTACATCTTTATCCACATTTGTGCATATCTCTTATATGGAATAGTTTGTGGATTTAAATTTTCAAGTATTTTCTCACCTCTAGCCTTAAGATTTTCTAAAGTCATTTCTTTTAATTGTTCAATGTTATCTTTAACGACTATATATGAAACATTTTGACTATTAGTTCCCGTTTGAGTAAATCTTCCTGCATCTATAATTTTTGATATCTTTTCTGTCTCAACATCTTTATTTTTAAATTGTCGTATTGTTCTTCTGAACTTTATAAAATTAAGAAGAGTATCTGGTTCTATATTAAATTCAGCTTGATTATAATCCTTTACCTCATCCATATTATATTCATCTATAGATATTGCATTTTTAGGACAGACAGCAATACAATGTCCACATTTAAAACACTTAACATTATTAATTTTAGCTTTTCCATCTACTATTTCAATATCATTAGGAAAACAATCTTTAACACAAAGTCCACACCCAACACACTTTTCACTATTTACTTTCATCATAATTTAATTAACTCCTTTTATGTTTGTATTTTCTGTATAAGTAATTTATTGAAATATATTATGTAAATTCACATATATACTTATCTTATTTGTAATTTTATAAACTATCTTTTATATCAAATCTTTTTACAATTTACTAACTCCTCTATTAGATTCTCAATTGCTTTTTCTCTATCATCCTTATTATAAAAATCAAATCCCATTTCGTTTTTTATGTTTTCTGCCTTTAAGAATATGTAATTTATATGTCCTGCAATCAAATAATTTTTAATCCAAAATTTATGTATATCATCTCCATATAATTCCTTAAGACATTTGATATATGATTCTTCTGAACTAAGCAAATGCGCACTCCCTTGATTACTCTCTAAATCATCTAAAATTGCAATCTTTGAAATTTCAGAATTACTTGCGATAAAATTTACTACTTCTTTTAAAATTATCGTAAGTCTTTCAATTGGAGGCTCGTTTTCCTTTGCTTCAATTTTCTTACCTAACAGTTTTGTTGCACAGTTCATAACCTTTTTCACTGCTAGACGTATTAAATTATCTTTACTTTGAAAATGATAATTCACCATTCCATTGCCAACTTCTGCAGTTTCAGTAATTTCTTTAACCGTTATTTCACTTGGCTTTTTACCCGCACATATCATTTTAATAGTTACATCTATTAATCTTTCCTTAGCATCATTTTCTCCCACACACTCACCTCTTTTCATAGTTTTTCACACAATCGAATGCTATACTGTATATCATACAGTATAGCATTCGATCATTTTTGTCAATTTTTTCTTTGTCTAAGGTCATTTTATTTCTTATAAAAATAAAGACTATGATATTCCAACATACTAAATTATATTGGAATATCATAGTCTTTATAAATATTTTTTATAAGATACTTAATTATCAAATGAGGTTTATCACAAGAATCTTCTTGATAAAGATACTACAAAACTTGATGTAAAAAATATTCCTAGGAATGATTCTAAACTGACAGCTAGCTTCATCCAATTAAGAGGAGTTATATCTCCATATCCAACCGTAGTAAATGTTATTATAGTAAAATATAGAGTATTCCCAAATTTACTAATCAAGAAATGTATATCAAAATTAGAAGTTTGATACATATCAAATATTGTTATAAATAAATTCTTTTCACTTATTGGTGTATGATTATTCATCAATAAGTTTGGAAAAGAACAATATAACAAAAAAAATGCCAATATTATAACTCCCATAGATAGCAGTGCCCTTTTCCAACTTGTATAATACTTAGTTGTTATTCCAATCAAATAATCTAATAAACTAAATTTATACCCCTTTTCATATTTTCTTTCTAGCCTCTCGTATTTTTTAAAATAATAAAAGGTTTCTAAGTACTGCTCTGTTCTTCCACTAGATTTATATATATCAGATACAGTCAAGAAATTCCATTTTGTTCTTTTTAAATCATCTTCAAAAATTAAAGGCTTGTACTTTTTATTCTCTAACAATTCATATTCTAAATAGCACCTATCTGAAAAATTAGTCTTATAGAAACTAATCTTACCATTTAATTTATCAAAATTAATTTCTGATTTTTTGTAAAAAGAACATTGTAAAAAGTTTAATTCTCCCCTAATATCTAATTCTAACTTACTTAATCCTTCAAACATACAATCTATAAAATCTAAATCTCTGCTCCCTTTTACCTTATCTAGAATAAAGTCATTTAATATCTTAACTTTTTGGAAAAGTAAATTGCCATCAATTTTTGATGCATTAATATTTAATGTTCCTAGGTCTGAATTTTCTAGTATTATATCTTCTTTAAATGTAACATTATTAATCCTTGATTTTTCACAGTTTATAAATCTAATAAAAATGTTTTTACTTATAATTGACTCATTAATTTTTATCCTTTTGTAATCTCCACCCAATAGTTCAATATCTTTAAAAAAATCACAATCGGTAAAGCTTAAATATAACGAATCCTCTAATTTAGGCTCAGAATAACTATCAATTTTAAATTTTTCTAAAAAAATTGCATTATGAAAAATCCCACAAATATTATTGCATTCAATCATCACTAATATTCCTATTTTATTTTCTTCATATTCCTTAGAATTTTCTAAATACTCTAATAACTTTTCCTTTGTATCGACAACCCTATATCTTTTGACATCTCCCATTCTTACTATATCAACAAATTCTGTACCATTTCCGATTTCACTTGAACATAATTCGTTAAATTCTATTATTAACCCCTCTTTACTCATTCATATACCCATCCTTATATACAAATTCAATTCCCTTAACTATAGGCTTTTAGCTTATCCCTATACTAAACATTTTTAATATTACACCCAAATAATATATTATTATTAGTGTGAATATGTCTTAATTCACTTTAATTATATCATCTGCGTTATTTTATATCATTATTTATATCATTATTTATATCATTATTTATATAATAAAATAGCTATATCAAAATAATTTTCGATATAGCTATTTTATTATTATTAATTATTATTTAATTTAAATATGCTTATTACATTAATCAATTGTTCTGACATTTTACTTAATGAATTTGCAGAATTTGTTACCCCCTCCATTGTTGCTAATTGTTCCTCAGTAAATGCAGATACATTTTGTGACCCCTCAGCAGCAGATTTAGAAATTTTCTCAATCGTCTCAAAATTTATTACTAAGTTATCTGCACCTTGACTCATATGTTTTGATGCCTTTGAAACTTCTTCAATTGTAGTTCTAAATTCATTAATAGAGGTCTCTATTACATTAAAAGATGTACCAGCTGCGTAGACAGCTTCCATTCCAGCCTTAACTTGTCGTTCACTTTCTGCTACAACTGTTATAGTTTTTTCCGTCTTTATTAATATAGCACTAATTACTTCCGATACTTGCTTTCCAGACATTGCTGTTTGTTCAGCTAGCTTGCTTACTTCTGATGCTACTACAGAAAATCCCCTGCCTGCTTCCCCTGCCCTTGCTGCCTCTATAGATGCATTTAATGAAAGTAAATTTGTTTGGGATGCTATATTTGTAATTATTTCAATGATTTGGTTAATCTTTTTAGATTCCTCTCCAAGCTCATTAACTATCTTTGCAATGTCTGTTACTGTATACTGAATGGCATTCATTTGTCCTACAGCATTTTGAACAGCAGCATTTCCTTCAATTACGACACCTGATGTTTTTAATGCTTGTTCTTTTACATTCTGTGATTTTAAATCAATTTCATTAGCTTCTTTATTTATTTCTCTTGCAGATTTAACGCTTATCTCAACACTTTCAACTTGACGTTCTGTTCCACTTGCTACATTTTGTGTAATATCTGCTACATACTTTGTTGCTTCTGTTGTTTGCTGTGCTCCTGCTGTTAATTCATCAGAAGATACAGCTACCTGCGCTGCGGCTTCCCCTACTTCTGTAAGTATTTTTCTCAAATTACTAGTCATAGTGTTGAAAGCTTTAACTAAATCACTAATTTCATCATTACTTTTCACTTTTATCTCTTCACCAGTAAGATCGCCATCTGCAATCCTTTTTGCTGTTTCAGAAATTAGCAGTATAGGTTTTGAAATTAAATTGCTAATCCAATATGCTATTCCAAATCCAACTAACAGGATAATTAAAGTGATAGCAATAATTAAAACCTTTGTTGACGCTACTATATTTTTTGTATCATTTATTTCCTTAGCTAATATCTCTTCTTGGTTATCAATAAACTTATTAGAAATTTCACTGAATTTTGCAATTAATTTGCCTTGATCTTTAGCTGTTTGAGTAAACTTTTCCGTATTGTTTTTTCTCTTATAATCTATCATTTGATCTGCTGCAATAACGTATTGTTCTTGAATTAAATCTAAGCCTTGCAAAACTTGCCAACTATCTTGCCCCTTAATTAACTCACTTACAATCTTACTCTTCTCATTATATGTATCAAATGCATTTTGATACAATTTTAAATAACTCGAATCACCTGTTAGCAGATAATAATTCACACTGGCTTGTTCATCACTAATAGCATTGTTTAAATCTTTAATAGAGCTTACAACTTTTGTGCTGCTATTTATTAATGCTGTATATTTACTACTTATTTTACTAGTTAATACATAATTACTTATGGATACAATAATTAAGAATAGTAAAACTGCTGAAAACCCACCATATAATTTTTGACGAATAGTAATTCTCATATTATTCCGCTCCCTTCACACCACTTAAGATTTTATTAGCTCCTGCTTTAAATTGTTTTGCTGATTCTTCTGGTGTGATCACGCCTTTCAAAGTGTCCTCCGATAATCTTGCAAAAAGAGAATTAACATTCCCTGCTGTGCTTGGTGTGATTGGATCTTGTGGGTTAGGATTCTGCTTAATATATTTCAAAAATAAATATTGTTGTTTATCTGCTTCACTTGCTTTTTGTTCCATATTATCACTAGCTTTAGTTGAAGTAGGAACCCCTCGTTCAGCCTTTAATATATCATTTACTTCTAAATCATTTGTTATGAAATCAATAAATTCCACTGCTTCTTTTTTATGTTTAGAATATGCTGAAACGCAAAGGTACATTGATGGTCTAATACAACTAGTTATTTTACCTGTTGTTGCTGATGGAATTGATATTATTTGCACAACTGTCTTAGCAGATTTGCTAAGACCAGAAACTTGGTTACTAACCCCATACCAAAGTGCAGATTTTCCTGATGTAATTAAAGCGTTTTTATCATTTATTGAAGTTGGTGCAATAAGTCCTTCATCTAACCATTTTTTATAGATTTTAAAATAATCTATAAATATCTTATCATCTTCATATCCTAATGCAGTTCCAGATTTATTAAAATAAGTACTACCCATAGATCTAACAAAAGTATTATAGTCAACAAAATTAGCTAACGGATAAAAATCAGCATCATTTATTTGAGCTTTTAATTTTTTTAGAGTTTCATATAATTGATCATATGTATACCCAGACTTAGGAATGTCTACTCCTGCTTTTTGAAATACCAATGGATTGGCAGCTATACAATATGCATTAATTCCCCATGGAAGTCCATATAACTTACCATTATCAATTCCACCTTCTAAACATGCTTTATCTATATCAGAAAGATTTAAAATGTTTTTCTCAGCATATGGATCAAAAGCTTCAAACAAGTTACGATTTGCATAATTATGTACAAAATCGTAATTGGCTTGAACAATATCTGGCATGTCTTCATCTGCTGTATTCATAGCTAAGTTGACCTTTACATCTGTTGTATTCAAATAACTCTTTGTTTCAAATTTTACATTAGGATGTTTTTTTTGAAATAATTCAATTGCTTTCTGTGTTAAATCGTTTCTCTGGTCATTGCCCCACCAAATAAACTTTAGTGTTACCTCTTCAGCATCACTATTAACTTTTGAATCTGTTTTTGTGAGTTTACCACATGCTATACTACTGAACATAATAGTTATCACAAAAAAACCTAGAATAATTCTTGTTAATAATTTTCTCATTTTTAATCCTCCTTGAAATATAGCTTGTATAATTAAAATAAACATTATCGTACAATATTATTAATTATAATCGACATATAATTCATATATCGACATCAAATATGGAATCTTTACCCATTTAATCATTTTACGTATAATTTTTACAATAAAGGAGGGACTATCGCATTAGCGCGACAGCCCCTTCATTCTACTTTTAACCATAGATCAACTTGTTTTTTAATATATTTCTATAACTATTTTGTAATGCCATAAATTGTCCGCCAATAAAAAAAACCGAATCATATATATTTACATGTTTTACTTCAACAATTACTGGTATCGTTACATTATTATATTTAAATGCTATTTCTAGCAAATTACCTACTTCAACAGATACCTCAGACATAAAGCCTATACCCGAGATAGAAAGGTCTACACCCAAAACTTCTATATTTACCTTCTTAGAATTCACACTTTCAATATTGAACTTAGAATTATACTTACACCTTCTATTTGCTCTATGCTCTTTTCTAAACGCTAACTCTTTTTCAATAAAAAAACTATATCCTTCCATAATACTTTTCCCTCATTAATCTATAAATTTATTTCAAATCGAAATAAATTTATCTATTTTTTTGATACTTTGTATAAAAGATAGTATTTCTTCTGAGGTTGCACTAAATTCAAAATAAGCCTATCAATTATTAAATATAAATTCTATTTTAATTTTATGTTTTTGACGTTTATATTAACTCTTTTATCAATACTTGCATTTTCTCTTCTTACTAAGCCTTATTTTTCAAGACGCCTAATCATTCTACTTGTTTCAAAATTCCAAACTCGAAGTTCCTTAGAAATTTCAGATATACATATGCCTGATTGGCGTGTAAGCATTGTGCAGAATTAAAAATTGTATTATAAAAAAAAGTACAAACTCTAGCTGTATTAAAAATAAGAGCCAACCCAAATCCACTATATGATTTGAGTCGGTTCTATAGTTTTATGTATATATGTATCACTTACTTTTAAATCTTGAATTTTTGAATTATTTCATTAAGATTTTGAGCAAGTTCCGCTTGACTTTGAGCTGTTTTTGCAACTTGCTCAATTGCCTCCGTAGTTTCATTCATGCTTTCTTTTATTACTTCTGCTTCTTCAGTTGATTTTTGAACTGAAGAAGCCATATTTTGAATTGCTTCACTTACTTGTCCCACTGTTGCCGTTACTTCTTCTGACATTGCTGCAATTTCTTCCGACATATTACTTACAAAATCAGAATCCTCATAATATTTATTACCTGTTTTTTCATATTCCTCAAATTGTGTATTTACATCTATATTAATAAATTCTAATATGTCATTTCCTGTATCTATGCTATTTTTAAAGGCATCTTGTACTTTCATTATAGTTTCTTGAATATTTTTTACTGCCTCTGCCGATTGTTCAGCTAGAGTTCTAACCTCATCTGCTACAACTGCAAAGCCTTTTCCCATATCTCCAGCTCTTGCTGCTTCTATTGCTGCATTTAAGGCAAGTAGGTTAGTTTGATCTGCTATACCTGCTATAGTATCTGCCATAACTTTAATATTATTTACTACCTTACCATCTTCAATAACTTTTATCATTCTTTGTTGTTTTTCATCTGATATTTCTTTAGCTTCATTTAAAGCTCTTTTGCTATTATTTTTAACTTCTATAGCTCTATCTTTTGCAGCATTTGAATTCGCACTTCCATCCATAGCCTTTTGTGAAAGTATATTTATACTTGAATCCACTTCTTGAATAGATGCACTTATTTCTTCTGTCCCTGCACTTGAATCATGCATATTGTCATTAATATTATTTACTGCTTCATCTATGCTTGCAACTTTAGAAGATAACTCTTCAACTGTTGCTGAAAGTTCTTCACTAAATGCACCTATATCTTCAGATTTTTCTTGAATCACCTTAACTAAATTACTTACATTCTCTTGTGCTTTATTTAGCTCAACACCCGTTTTTCCAAATTCATCTTTTCTTGTAATGGGCATCGAACTTGAAAAATCATATGATGATAGTCGTTTTGCATAATCTATTATCTTTTTAAGTGGTTTACTTATATCATTTGCTATAAATAAACCAAGAGACATTGCAATTACAAAACCTGCAAAAGTTAGCATCCACATTATTGTAGTTGACATTCTACTTGTTGAATGAATATTATCATTTGCCAATTTAGCTTCATCTAAATTAGTTTGTATTAATTTATCTAAACTTTCAAACATTTTTTTTCTAACCTCTGTTGTTTGTGAAAGGTTTTCTTCCGCTTTTAGATAGTTTTCTTCATCTACAAATTTAGTAACATTCTCTCTTAAATCTCTATATTGTTGAAAGTAAACGATAAATGTATCATATTCTTTCTTTACCTCATCACTTTTTTGAAATTTCTCGAATTCACTTATATAATTATCATTTTGCTTTTTATTTTTTACAATATTGTCTTCTAATTCACTCCTTTCAGAGGGCAATTTTTTATATACTAATGAAATTAAACTTGACCTTATTTCAGTTAAGTTTTGCTCCATATCTTTTAATATATAAACATTACGCAGATTATTAGTATACATCTTTTCTGATTCTTTTCCTGCATTGTTAAGTGCCATAATTCCAATTCCACCTACAACACCAATAAAAAGTGTAACTATTAGAAACGATACAATCAATTTAACCCTTACACTTACATTCTTTAATAAATTCATTTTTATTACTATCTCCCTTTTCTTTAAATTACTAATTGTTTAATTCAACACTTATATTTTTAGCAAATTATTCCGACTCTTTTTGCTTACTTGTTTTTTTCTTCATGTTAGATTACTACAGGCATAAGCAAAACGCACTTCAAATCTCTTCATAAGTGCAAATTACTCTAGCAAAAACACTTATTTCATAGTTGAAACGCTTCCTTAATATACATAACCTTATTTTATTAGTATCCTTTTTCATTTGTTCATCAATATACACGACTGTGATATACTAAATACATTAATTTATATAGTAGCGCAAGTAATATTATAACATTTCAATATTTATTAAGCATTGTGTAGAATTCAAAATCTCATTGTTGAAAAAAGTGCAAAAAGCACAACCTATATTGAAAGGAAGATATAAATGTTAACATTAGAAAAACTACTAAAAAGAATTAATAAAGAAAATTTAAAAATATCTTGTGATAAGAAAAACTCTATTTCATACAATATGGTTAATCCAATATTTAAATCCTCTCCTGTGCAAGACAATACTTTATATATTGGGCTAGTTTCAGAGCTAGATAATATATATTTTCATAACTCAAATATTGGTTTTATTTTAATACCAGATATTCCTTTAAAAAAAGATATTAATATAGCTTGTGAATTAGTTTTATTTGATGAAATAGTTACCTTCGAAACACTTTTTAATACTGTGCAAATGGAATTTCGTAAGGAAATTGATTTAGCTTCAAATATTTCTTCAATTTTATCAGCCTTAACTAAAGGGATTGGTTTAAAAGAACTGGTTGAAATCGGTAGCAAACTATTAGGTAATCCTATTATTGTTACTAATTCTTCATATAAAGTAATGGCTATGTCGGATGCTGATATAGATGACCATCATTGGGGATATGCTAAAACTCATGGATATTGCAATCAGGAGTCTATAAATAAATACAAATCTGAAGGAATTGCTAAGAAAGTCATTGAAAGTGAAGATCCAATCCTTTTAACTGATGGCATGGCAAAAACTATCAATATAATTTCAAAAAAATTAGTAATTGAAAATAAGATTATTGGGTATATTGGAGTGCACATAGTAAATAATGAATTTGTTCAAAGTAATTTAGATACAATAAATTTACTTGCTGATATAATTTCTGTTGAAATGAAAAATGAGATTTATGAAGAAGGATTTACAAATAAGGCATATGAAAGCATAATAATAGATTTGCTTAATAATGAAATACCTATAGAAAGTATTTTACAAAATCGCCTAAAAGATGCTAATTGGACCTTAAAAGAAAGTTTTTCTCTTATTAAAATACCCTTATCTAAATCAGATCACAGCATTTGGTTTTTTGATTATTTTTGTTCTAAATTAACAAAGCGTACTACTCTATGTAAATTTGTAAAATATCATGATTCATTAGTTGTAATAATTAATTATGATGCACAAGATGAATATAAACAAGAACTCGATAACATTACATCTATTTTAAAAAGTAATAAAATACAAGGGGGTGTTAGCAGTATTTTTACTAAATCGGAATTAGAATATCTAAAGGTTTTTTATTACCAAGCCTCTAAAGCTTGTGAAATTGGTAAACTTACTAACATATCTTCTGAATATATACATTTTTATGAGGATATAGCCCTTTTTCATCTTTTTTCTAAAATCCAAAATAAAAATGAACTACGAATGTTTTGCCATCCTGCCTATAAGAAGCTATTAGCGTATGACAAGCTTAATGGTACAGAATATTGTAATACTCTTTATGAATATATCTTATGTGCAAACAATGTTTCAGCTTCAGCAAAAAAGTTATTTATTCATCGGAACACCATGTCATATCGTATTAATAAAATTAGTGAAATTACTGCTTTGGATTTAACTAATGGAAAAAATATTTATAAATTATATATGGCAATTAAAATTAATAAGTGGTTAAATTTGTAGACGTTGACAATTAAATTATAATATTTTATTTTTACTAGATCTAAATCTGCTCTTTAGGATTTATCTTCAACTCCACTGTTAATTGCCGAATGCAAAAAATCATTATCGCTTTCTCGCTCAATGAAATTCTCATACATAAAATTCAACTCTTCGTTAGTATCATAATAAAGAACGAATTAAACGCAATAAATAGATTATGCATTAACATATCTAATTTTCAAACTTTTGTCATGTTAACTACCAATTAAAAGGGCTGTTGCAAATGCGACAGCCCTTTTGTACATGTATATTTTCTCATATATCGATAATATTTTCTTTTTAATACGGTTATAGCTTGAATTTTTCAACAGATTCTTCTAATCCGTTAGATAATTATATCACTTGGTTTCAAAAATCATTTTTTATAATTTTTTATAAATATTGAGAATATGTTTTTTCAATGTATTATTGGTAACGCATAATTTATTACTAATTTCATTATTGTCTAAACCATTCATAAGTTCATAATTATTCTTTTAGATTAAAAAAAGCACATGTAAATCTCCTCATTGGAGTATTACATATGCCTCTTTGCAAATATTTATTATTTATATTGTACTATCTCATTCCATTTCTTACAATATTCTCATTTGATTATTTTTTTATGCTTATATACTCCTTTAGGAGTATATTAAAAGTATTTTGGCAGTACCATCTTCAAATTTACTTTAATGAAACCATACTCCATTTTCATCTACATTATAGCCATTAATAGTTGTATCAACTGCAAGTGAACCATTATCATTAAAATAGTACCACTTTTGATCTATTTCAATCCAGCCTGTTGCCATATATCCATTGGCTGTCATATAGTATGAGCTGCTGCCATCTTTAACCCAGCCAGTTTGCATTACTCCATTTATTGGTGATAAGTATGCCCAACCTTTACCGTCATTTACCCATCCTGTTAATATGTCCCCTGTTGCATTAACCATATACCATTTATTATCTACTTTGACCCAGCCTTGTGCTATTGTCTCTGTAGGCGGTAATACTATTGATGAAGCTACATAAGTTGCATTAGCTTGTACTGGTAATGTAACTGTATTTGCTGTTATAACTGCACCGGGTACTGGAATGTATTTATTTAATAAAGGTATATATTTATAAACTGCTATTACTGCTCCGTCAACTGGAATAGTTGCAGATAAATTAGAAGTTTCAGATGCTATAACATAGGCTGCACTAGTTCCAGCCTTAGTTATAGTAGTTACGGATACTTTGACTCCTTCAATTGTTGCTACTTCTTTAGCTTCCCCAGCTGTTGCACCTTGTCCAATAACTGCAATTATATCTCTCACTACTTTAGTTAAATCTGATATAGTAGCTGTTTCTGTTACAGTTGATGAATTATTATTACTTGAATTACTACCCGATGATTTAGCTGTAATTTTTCCAGTAATATCATTTCCAAGTTCTTTACCATTATAATATGCTACAACCATGATATAATTATTTTTATCAATGCTAACTAACTTATAAGTCTTATCAGTTCCTACTTGTGTACCACTTGTAGAGCCTTTGCTAGATAATCTATACCACTCATATGTTACTCCTGCACTTGTAGTAAACCTTGCATTATTACCTGTTAATAATACAGCTTCTAAGGTATTTCCAACTCTTGTAATTCCTTTAATTGTCACTGCTGCTGAAGTTGTTTCTTCTGTTACCGGCGGTATTATTGGAACAGGTGGTGTTGGGGGAATAGGAGGTTCTGGGGGTATTACAGACGAAGCTGCCTTTACAATTACATTGATAACTGCTTTATAATCATTTGGATTTTTTACTCCAGATTGCAGACTTAATGCTCCTGTAAATTTATATGTTCCTGCAACATCTCCATCATATGTTGGTCTTCCATTATCCCATGTAACAGCTGCACTTGTTGTTGTTGAATTGTTTAGGGTTACTTCTACACTTTTGGGCAATCCTATACTGCTCATATCTGTTCCATTATCTACATTTCTATCTGGCAAGCTATCAACTGAAGTTATTGTTGATTCACCGACTATAACATCTACACTTGCTTTTAAGTTATTTGTATTTCCAACTCCGCTTGGCAGACTTAATATTCCTGTAAATGTATATGCTCCTTCTCTACTTCCATCATATGTTGGACTTCCATTATCCCATGAAACAGCTGCACTTGTAGTTATTGAATTTTTCAAGGTTACATTTACAGTATTAGGTAATCCTATATCATTCTTAGATGTACCATTGGCAACATTTTTATTAGGTATATTCTCTACTGAATCTACTTGAAATTTGTAATTACTTGGAATAGTTATTATATTAGATGTTAAATTATATTCTTCTGCTTCCAATCGGAAACTTTTCCCAATATCATTAACAGATAATATATATTTATAATTATTTTCTCCGCCTATTACAACATTATCTCTATACCATTTATACGTTACTAATGAGCCTGTAGTAAATTCGGTACCATTTAATTTTTTTAATTGTGCTGTTAAAGTACCGTCCTTATCAGTAATTTCTACTGTAGCGACACCATCTGTTATTGCTGCTTGAATTTCTGCTTTAGTCAAAGCTGAACACTTTATATTTTTAGCTATTGCAACTACTGCATTTGCAGCATTTATATTATCTACTGTCACACCTGTAATGCCAGCTTTATTATAATCACTAAATAAAGCACTTCCAGAATTAATTGCATTAATTGCTGCAATTGCTTTATTTACTATACATTGAATTTGACGTGTTGTTAAATTTGTTCCTCCAGATTTAGAATTTAATATTACTAACTTTATAAAATCAATATTATCTACTGTCACATCTGTAATACCAGCTGCTATATAGTCAGAAACTGATGCACTTCCTGAATTAATTGCTGCAATTGCTGCAATCACTTCATTTACTGAATTTTGAATTTCTGTTTTCGTTAAAGATGACCCTTTCGCAGTTTTTGCACTTGAAACTACAGCATTTACTGCATTAAGATTATCTGGTATTACTCCTGTTATACCTCCATATCTATAGTTTGTGAAAGTCATATTTCCTTTATTGATTTCAACTATTCCTACTACTTCTTGAATTTCTTTTTTAGTTAAATTTGAGACTTTAACAGTTTTTGCACTTGAAACTGCAGCATTCACTTCAGTAATATTATCTGCTGTTACACCTTCAATAGAAGCATTTATATAGTTATCTAATATTGGTGAAGTAGAACTATTTATTGAATTTACTGCATTTTGGATTGTTGAATTAATATAATTAGGTGTTAAAGGAAATGCTTCAGAACCAATTACAGTTCCACTACTTTCCATTGTCACACTGGTTAATCCAGTACAATTATGAAATGCTCCATAATCTATGGTGGTTACACTATCTGGTATTGTTACACTGGTTAATCCACTGCAATACATAAATGCTCCACGACCTATGGTGGTTACACTATCTGGTATTGTTACACTGGTTAATCCACTACAATTATCAAATGCTCCACTACCTATGGTGGTTACACTATCTGCTATTGTTACACTGGTTAATCCACTACAACTATAAAATGCTCCACCATCTATGGTGGTTACACTATCTGGTATTGTTACACTTGTTAATCCACTACAATTCAAAAATGCCAGCTTGCCTATGGTGGTCACACTATCTGCTATTGTTACACTTGTTAATCCACTACAATTCTCAAATGCTTCACTACCTATGGTGGTTACACTATCTGGTATTGTTACACTTGTTAATCCACTACAATCAAAAAATGCAAGATAGTCTATGGTGGTTACACTATCTGCTATTGTTACACTGGTTAATCCACTACAACCAAAAAATGCAAGATTGCCTATGGTTGTTACACTATCTGGTATTGTTACACTAGTTAATCCACTACGACCACTAAATGCGTTATCACCTATTGTGGTTACAGGAAGATTGTCTATAATTGATGGTATTGTTATTTCTTTAGCATTTCCAGTATAAAGAGTTATCTTTACTGAGTTACCAACTATATCATAATTATAATCTGTAATACTCTCTGCCATTACCTGGGTTGATGGCAGGCAAATGGTAGAGAATATTACCATTATAGCAAGTATAATAGGCATTATTTTGTAAGTATTTTTTTTCATGATATTCCCCTTTTATATTTATTATTTAATTTTGTTACATTTCGCCTAACTATTGACATCCTTAGTTAATGGATCTTCTCCATCATGATATTTATCTCATGATTCCTCGTTCCCAGTGTATTTGCCTGTACGTTCTCAGGTTTATACTGCATTTTATTATTGCTGCCAAAAGAAAGAAATCAGACTACTGATTGCTGCAATATAGGAATTTGTATCCACTTCAACATACCCAGCCACCCATTCTATTGGAGCCTTCATGCTGCCCCTTGGTAGGATAGGAATGGTTTTGCCATCTCCAATATCCAACAAATTCATGTTGTCTAAATTCCGTACAAAGCCACCGATTTCGCCGATTACGGTGAAATTATTATCTGGATAGAGTTTTCGAATTTCCTTCACGGTTTGATATGGAATATTGTTTCCGCTGTGGGGTTCCCTGTAAAACTTCGGAGAATCCATTTGCGGTTTAATCCTGTAGATCATATCCGCCACCTCCTGCACCATATTATACAGAAAATTTTTCCTTAAACGTACCAAATGGCGAAATTAACCTCTCTGATGGCGAAATTGACCAAACAAAAAAATATCACATTTTCATTTTCATGAATAATGTGATATTTTTTTGTATTATTATAAATGTGTTTATTATTAATTAACCCAAACTCCATTTTCATCTACATTATAGCCATTAATAGTTGTACTTACTGCAAGGGAACCATCACCATATAAGTAGTACCATTTACCATCAAGGCTTATCCATCCTGTAGCCATAACTCCATTAGGATTTAAGTAATACCATTTTCCATCTGCCTGTGCCCAGCTTATTATCCTAACTCCATGTTCATCAAATAAATACCAGCTACCATTTATTAGCTCCCAGTCTGTTGCCATGGCGCCGCTGTTTTCTAAATAATATGTTTTATTTTCTTCTTGCTTGAAGCCTGTTTCCATAGTTCCATTTGAATCAAAGGAATACCATATACCATTTATTTGCTTCCATCCAATAACAGCTTTTTCATTTTCACCATACTTCCAAGTGTTATCACTTTGTTTCTGCCAACCATTTGGTATATTTTCTGGTATTTTTACTTGGGCGGTAATATTACCATTGCTGTTATTTGAATTACTATTTGAATCATCAGATGAAGAGCTTGAACTACTATTTGATTCTTCTATCTTTCTAATTGGTCCAACAATATATTCAAAAGCTTTTCCATCATATTTTGCAACTACTTTAATATATTTACTCTTGTCATTTGAAGTTAACCTATAAGTATCATTATCTCCAATTTCATCTCCATTTTCTGAAGTTTTATCAGATAATCTATACCACTCATATGTTACTCCTGCACTTGTAGTAAACCTTGCATTATCATTTGTTAATACTACTGCTTCTAAGGTATTTCCAACTCTTGTAGTTCCTTTAATTGTAACTGCTGCTGGAGTTGTTTCTTCTGTTACCGGCGGTATTATTGGAACAGGTGGTGTTGGTGGAATAGGAGGTTCTGGGGGGATTATTGGCGAAGCTGCCTTTACAATTACATTGATAACTGCTTTATAATCATGTGGATTTGCTACTCCAGATGGCAAACTTAATGTTCCTGTAAATGTATATGTTCTTGGATCATTTACATTATATGTTGGACTTCCATTATCCCAGGTTACTGCTGCACTTGTTGTTGTTGCATTGCTTAGGGGTACTTCTACACTTGTTGGTAATCCTATACTGCTCACATCTGTTCCATTATCTACATTTATATCATTTAATGCTGGTATACCTGTTACTGTTATAAGTATAAAATGTTTATATTCAGAACCAATTAATCCAGCTATTCTTTCGTTAGGCACATAGAATATTGCATTACTATTAATACTTGAAAATGCATCCAAACCTATACTTGTAACACCACTTAGTATTGTTATTGACGTTAATCCACGGCATTCAGAAAATGCAGCGAAACCTATACTTTTAACATTACTTGGTATTGTTATTGACGTTAATCCACTGCATCCAACAAATGCATCGGCACCTATACTTGTAACATTACTTGGTATTGTTATTGACGTTAATCCACTGCATCCCTCAAATGCAGCGAAACCTATACTTTTAACATTACTTGGTATTATTATTGACGTTAATCCACTACAATCCTCAAATGCATGGACACTTATACTTGTTACATTACTTGGTATTGTTATTGACGTTAATCTACGGCATCCCCAAAATGCATAGTCACCTATACTAGTAACACTACTTGGTATTGTTATTGACGTTAATCCACTGCATCCTTCAAATGCACGACCTATACTTGTTACTGGAAGTCCACCTATTTCATCAGGTATTGTTATTTCTGTAGCACTTCCATTATAATGAGTTATCTCTACATAGTCATTCGCTACTGAGTCACTAGCTATAGTATATTTAGTATAATTATAAAGACCATCTGTAGTAGTCCCAGTACTCGTTGCCATTACCTTGGTTGATGGCAGGCAAATGGTAGAGAACATTACCATTATAACAAGTATAATAGGCATTATTTTGTAAGTATTTTTTTTCATGATTTATTCCCTTTCTATATTTATTATTTAATCAGGATTGGAATGTTTTTCCCATCTCCAATATCTAACAAATGCATACTGTCTGAATTCTGTGCAAAGCCTCCGATTTCCCCGATACTGTGAAATTAATATTCCGATAGAGTTTCCTAATTTCCTTCACGGTCCCATATGGAATATTGTTTCCGCTGTGCGGTTCCATGTAAAACTTTGGATAATCCTTTTGATGGTTAATCCTACTAAAACATATCCGCCACCTCCTGCACCATATTATACAGAAAATTTTTCCTTAAACGTACCAAATAGCGAAATTAACCTCTCTGATGGCGAAATTGACCAAAAATACTCTGTTAAAAAATTTAACAGAGTATTTACAATTTGAAATTTACTTTAAATCCGTTTTCACACATGATTCTTGAAAAGCCGCCATCAGGGTGAATACCCTTTCTCCGTGTTCTATTTTCACATATCCCCCATAGGCATTTACAACCTTCTGAATATTTTGCAACCCTATGCCGTGATATGGTTTCTCCTTGGTTGTAACATACCGGCCAGCCGTTTGCTTCAGCGTACCTCCATAGGTATTCGTAATTTTTAGCAACATCTGACCGCTTAACATTCTTGCTTCCACTGAAACAGAACGTAGCTCTGGATTCTCTAGCTTTTTACAACCTTCCAGGGCGTTTTCCAGGGCATTGCCAAGCACAACGCAAAGATCGCTGTCGCTGATAGAAAGCGCCTTTGGAATCTGGCAGGAGTAGCGCAAAGAAGTTTGATTTTCTTTAAAACGTAGGGAATAAAAACCAAGTATGGAATTTGCCACAACATTTTCGCAGAAAACCGGCAGCGGCTCTGTGTCGGCTTTTTCAGCATATTCATTTAAAAAAGCCTTAAACTCCTCCTGCTTTCCCTCATCAGACAAGTGCCTCAACACACTGACAAAATGACGGAAGTCATGGCGGATAGCCCGAACCTCATTGATTTGCTGGCTGAGCTCATCATAATATTCCGTCTGCATTTCTATCTGTTCTCTGGCAGACGCCAAATGTGCAGATGATACGGCAAAATCACGATAAATATCTGCTGCTTGAATAGAAGCAACTAGACTGAGTATCATCAAATATCCAGTAAAAAGAAGTAATAGCATCAGGGATAAATTCAAGTACACATTGCCATTTATGTAATAGCAATCTAGAATCAGCCCAGTGATTGCCAAAATCGCCCCAAAGTAAACCAGCATCCCATATTTTTTCATCTGCTTACGGTTAATATATATCTTAAAAAATGCGTATATTTCCATGAGAAAGGCACACACAGGAAGCAAAATTGTCAGATACCGGTTATAGAAGCTATGGGGAATGAAAAGATAAAGCATGTACAGCACAATGTAGTATAGTAAAAGTCCCAGCTTCTCCCTCTTAGAAAAGCCAATTCCCAAAAGCTCCTCAATTAAAAAAATGAGTAAGTACTTAAAGACAAAGGAAATCAAAAACATCAAATAATTAGCGGTTTCATAGGAAAGTCCAAAAAATGCAATGTCCTGCCAAAATCCGTAAAACTCTGTAGTCAGCATAATACGCAGCAAAACCAGCAGTCCAATGACTGGCACCCATACAGAACGCCTAGCCGTCCTAAAGGACAGTATATATCCCACAACCAGTGCAAAAAAGGAAAACAGCGCTATTCCGAAAAGCAGGAATCTCATATTGTTTCGGTTATACTCACTATTTAGAACACCTTCATAATTCTCCATTACAGGGGCCATGTAAAGACCTGAAAAACGCGTGGTTGCAACCTCGATTATGACGTCATGTTCCTGATTTTGTGTAAGTACCGCAGGGTAAAGCTTCGCCTTGGTCGTCGTAAAGACATTGTCTGGATTTTTCGATACAGTACCGCTTTCTGCAGTCAGTATCCCGTCAATATATACCCTGTATGCGCTTCCAAAATCCGAAATATAGATAGTGACTGGGCCTGAACTATGTCCGCCTACCAGCTTTAGCCTGTAGCTTGCAAACCCATCCTGAGGCAGATATTTCTCGTCCAGCTTGTATTTAGACCAATAATCCGGTACATGAATTAAAAAATCTGGTGTGGCCTCTTCCTGCTGGTCAGTAACCAGAAGGCGGTTCCAATAAAACTCCCATTCACCGTCAAGGACAATACGCTCACCTTCAGATACACTAACATGTCCATTCTGCGCTTCGGAGCTATTTGTTATGCTGTGATAAAAAAATGTATATATCACTGGAAAATGAGAAAACACGAGAACAAAAATCACTCCAAGAATCAGCATAATCTCCTTGCGTCCTGGTCTCTTCATTGGACTTCCCCCCAGTCCATCTGTGAAAACAAAAATGTATAATAGCTATCTCTCACCGTTTTTCTGTATTTTCTTGAAATGCTGATCATGGTCTGTCCTATACGGAAATAGTCATCTCCAG